>Ga0326728_10000680_pt1 | contig 129661 bp, 110 predicted proteins | sample MB3enrmetagenome_FD_207602 | JGI IMG/M metagenome (GOLD analysis project Ga0326728, IMG submission 207602) | Lab enriched peat soil microbial communities from McLean, Ithaca, NY, United States - MB31MN | ecosystem: Environmental > Terrestrial > Soil > Wetlands > Peat | place: USA: New York...
GTCCACGCCAAGGTATAACTTCTCCATGGGGGCTCTCCTTTCGAACGTAAGATTTAGTCTTCTAACAACCAAATCCTACCCGAATCGAGCCGCCCCCTTCATGACATCAGAGCGAAGCTCTGCGTTTTTCACTTACACTGCGGTGTGCTGGCTCTGTCATGCCTGTTTCTCGACGCTATTTGGCACCCGGCCAGTTTCAGTTTATCACTCCAAGTGTCTATCGTCGCCTGAAGCTCTTTGACAGTTACCACCTCCCGCCGGTGGCGCATACATCGTTCTTCATGTATGTGCCCCTTCGCCCCCACCCGACTAAGGCGCATACATGAAAGGCAATATACGCGCCACCTGCGGAAAGGCGTTGACAAATCTATGCCCAAACTGATAGGCTAGAAGGAGACGCCGGGAGGTGGTCGAACAAGCGTGCTTGCGGAGCGGACGCAAGGATTTAGCCGCGCCCGGGCGTCTCAAAAATAAACGAACGAACTAACGAATGTTATTGAAAACAAAGGGTGTCTGTGGAAGGCAGGGGAGCGGAGCCGGAATGTACATGAAAACAAATGTACTTATCCAGATACTGGGAATGTTATTGAAAAAACAGGGACTTAGCTAGCGAGGGGAGAGGCGGCGTGTAGTGACAAATAGTCAATCAGGACCCCCAGCCTCAGCAGCCCTTTCTAGACTCCTCGACTCCTCGGGCGCGCAATGCCCAATCACTTGCTGACGCTCGAGACGCACTGCAAGCTAGAAAGGTAGCCCTTCTGGAGGATGGGCGGGGCGCCCTGCGTGTCCAGGTCGAATTGGACAGTAACCGGCTTGCCGCTGGGGGCGGTCACCGGCCTGCCGCCCGCCACGCGCAAGACCCACTCGATATTGTAAGTGGACCCGGTTTGCTGCCAGCGGTCGGCATCGGCGAAAAAGTGGAAGACTCCCCAGGTTCCTTCATAGCTCGGGAATCCCAACTCCGACCCGCCCGAAATCTTCACTGTCAGTGTGACGCCCTGTGCGGCAGTGCCCGGCCACGTAAACTGCCTGAAGGGCGCGTTCCCCCCCTTGTAGGTCAGGGTCTGGCCGTCGATGTTCATGCTAAGGCTGCCGACGCTCTCCGTGGGATGAGGGCGAAGCGCGTACTTGTACTGGAGTTGTGCGGGCGAGCCGGTGTAAAGAGCCCGCTGGAGGTTCATCGCGCGCGTAAAGAAGTTGAGGAAGGGAGGATTCACCTGCTGCGTGCTGGAGGGGTTGGGAATGTACGCATTCCCCTGAGGAAGCAGAAGATTTTTGAGAGAGGCATTGTAAAACTGAGAGAGCGCGCCGCTCGAGGGATCAAAGAACGCGGCAACCTCCTGCGGTGAGGCGTCCACGGTGGCCCGAGGATCGAAGGGAAACTTAGCCTTCAAAGGGTTCATCTGCGCGCACAGGCTCGCGCCGCTCACCGGCCCTGGACGCAAGACCGCTGAGACATAGGCGATGGGAGCCAGGAGCAGATTCTGTACTATCCCGTCCAGGTGAGCTTCCTGGTCGATTTTGAAACCCTGGCCAATCTGCCGGGCGGCCTGTTGAGCCGTCATGGAAGGGTTCATGCACTGAGCTTTGGCGGCTTCCTTCTGCTCGGGAGGGCTGTTGTTGACCTGATCCAAGCAAGCCTGGATGCCGGCGAGGTTGTTCACATAGTTGGCGTTGGGGGAACCGATATACTGGTCCTGGCAATTGGGCGGGACCACAGCCTGGACAGGTTGGAAAGCCTTGGCGATATCCGGCTGATCCAGGGAGGTATTCTGGGCTGCCAAGCAAAACAGAGCAAGCAGGGGAGACTGATTGCTGGCAGTCTTGGCCAGCTTTTGCGAGGCGTCCGCGACGCTGTTGTAATGGACCACGTTCGCGCTCTTGAGGAACGTCCGCCATTGATCGATGTAGTCCTGCTGGTATTGAACCTGGAGGTCCTGCGCCAGCTTGTTGGTGTCCAGATTCTGGGCCGTCTTTGGGCCCAACACCCACTCTTCGCCGCTGAAATATCTGGGCAGATTCTTGAAGGCGTCCTGCATGAATCCCCAGCCGGCTTTCGTGAATGCGCCCTCCACGTCTTTTCCGTCCACGACCACTTCCGCGGAGCCCGGGAACTTGCGGTTGAAGTTGATCGAGGGGTTGGCTTTCGAGGCTTCGGCCAGCATGAAACGGTAAACGCGCTCGATGCCGGAGAACTGGGAAAGGTAATTGCGGGCCCGCTCCACCGCAAGCGTATCGTTCTCGGATGAATAGGGGTTCACGTCCTTGAGCTGGTCGCTGTAGAAATCGAACTGCTTCTGGGCCAACTGCACCCGATCCGGATCAATGTCCCGGCCCGCCACCCAGGTCTTCAGGAGCACGGGGGAGAGGAACAAACGCGTGCTTTTGTCGTGATTGGAAGTGGTAATCAGATAAGCCTTCAGAGTGTCGTATGCCAGGCTGTACTGATCGTTTGGCCCGGGTGCGCCGGGGAGAGTGGAGAGCTTCTGGAGGAGGGCGGCCTGCGTTTGTGCAAAGAGAAGCGTTCGGAAGTGTTGAAAATAGATCTTTCGGACATCCGGATAGAGCGCATTTCCGACATACAGTCCCCAGCGCATCCCGAATGGCGCGCCTTCTTGCTGGTACTGAGCCAGAGTCTCAACCGATTGACGGAGGGTCTCGAGGCGGTTGAGGGCATCGAGGGAGGGGAGTTGTTGAGCCACCAGTTGCACACTAGAAATCCCCTGCGCCGCATTCACAACCTGTGATTCCAGGCTCGTGTTCTCAACATAGGAAACAATGAAAGCGACAATGAAGATAAGCAGGAGCCCGATCGACGAAGCCAATAGCACTCTCCTCCACAGGCTCGTCTTCAAGCTGGAAGCGCTGGTAGTGAGGGCGGAAGTATCCTTCAGCAGGATGTCATTAAAAAGATGAGGAAGGAAAGTCCACTGCGGCACTCGGCGGCTCTCGCCCCCTTCCGTAGCCAGCGGCGGACGAGGGACTTGGGCGGCGACCTTCCCCATATCAAATATTCCTGTAGCGCGGACCGCCCCTTGGGCAGCGGGACGAGCGAGTGGTTCCTCTTTTACCCGGACGGGTGCGGGCACGCTAATGACAACGGGGCGAACTCCGCTGAAATAGAAGCCGCGCAGGAATGGCCCGGCCCTCAACTGGCTCGGCCGGCACAGGTCTACAAGCAACTGGACAAGCATGGGCCGGAGCTTCTGGAACTCGCGCGGGAACTCATACAGGGGCGGGCGCTTGCTGACGTCATATTCCCTGGGAAGGTATGCGAGACGCTTTTCGGCCAAGGAGTAGGCCAGGTTGTCGAAGGCGGCGGAAACGCGACCTGTTTCCTGCTCGGCGTACACTTCCCCGGCGTAAGAGACCATGGGCAGCGTCGCGCCCACGACCTGCGGTGCCTCATCGTTGGTCAAATTGCGGACGTAATCCTGAAAGAATTGCAGGCGGTCGGCCCGCGTGAAAAGCACGTAAACCGGAAGGCGGATTCCCAGGACATGAGAAATCTCCAGCAGCCGCGCGCGCAGCCGTTCGCTGCTGGCGGCGAGGGCTTCCAGCGCGTCCGGTTTCATGAAGCTTTCGCAGTCAATACATACCAGCGCCGCACGTGGGGCCTGCGTTCCCTTGCCAAACACTGAATGCAGCCTGGCCGGAGCGAGCTTCTTCACGAAGCTCTTCCATTTTGCAGGTTCCGAGAGGAGTGGGCCGCCCGCTTCCGCAAGTATGAAGTGGCGCGCGAACCAAAGGTTCGCAGCGCGTGTGGGAACCGGGATCTTCTCCTGGCCCGTATGCCCGGCGAGCAACTCAGGCTCGAGGCCGGAGTGCAGCACCACGCTGGTCTTTGCGGAGCCGCTTTCACCCACGACAAAGAGCGCCGGGAGGTTGCCGATTCTGGCCGTGCGACCAAGCTGGGAGGCCCGGAGGCGTGACTTGGCTTCGTGCATCAAGATGTTGATTTCCGCGGCGCCACCCGACCCCTGGGCTGTTCCCGCAGCCCGTTCTTTGTCCTGCACCCTGAACCACCACACGACGGTGATGAAGGCCGCAACGCCGATCAGGGCCAAGAAAAGGCGCAGGCCCCAAAGTGGGTTGCCCTGCAAGTTCAGCCAGGAGGGGATAAACCAGGATAAAATTAGCCAGGCAACGAGGGCCAACGCTGCGAGCCAGTACTTTAAAGTGTTAATCACGGCAACCCTCTAATGAGTCATGATGGAGGCAGTGGAGTGCAAGCCGGACGCGCCTGACATCAAACTGAGCTTGAAGACGACAAACAATATCAGAGCCAGGGCGAGGAACCCGAGCGCCCCAAAGGTCAACCGCCGCACCCAAGGGTCATAGGCCCTTGCCTGCACTGCATCCTTAGGAAGTGACCATTGTGGCGATAGCGGGCCCATTCTGCCGCGAATGCGCTGTATCTTATCCGCGATCGCTTCCAGAACCGAGCGCACGCCCTCTTGACCGCTAAGGCTGTAACGGCCCCGGTAACCCAGCAGCAGGCACAGGGCAAAAACCTCCAGCACGTCGGCGAGCTGAAGGGAATCGGTGCGAGCAAGAAGGCGGTCGATGCACTGAAAGAAAATCTCTCCCGCCGTATGCCCGCCGAACAATTCCTCCTGCAAAGGCATACGAGGCCAATCAGCAAAGATAGGGTTATTCGAGTTGAGAATCGACTCGTCCAGGAAGGCGACGACGGCAAACGTAGCTAGTCGCGTGTCTTCGACGGGATAGCCTTTGGCCATGGCCCCTGACTCGGCGGCCCGAATGGCAGCTTTCATCTGGTTCCGGAACACACCCGCATCCGTGGCCGTCTGACGGTTTGAGCGGAAGCGCGTGATGGCCGTCAGAACCTCCTGGTAGATCAGGGCCAGGTTTTCACGGCTTTGCACCGGCGCAGGCCGGGCGCTTTGCGGAACTGCTGTTGGGGACGGATATCCACCCATTTTTCCAACCTCATTGGTTTTCCAAGACTACCAAAAGTTCGACCTGCGGGCTGGGGATTTCTCCCGGAACGTAAATTCCCACGCGGCGAGTCTGAACAATATGATCCCAGCAAGGGCCCGCCCTGCTGATGGCGAAGTATTGACTTTCGACGCGCGGCGATACCGCTGAAGGAGGCACGGACAGGTGCGTGAGCGGGAGGCCTGGCAGAGCTCTTCTGACCAGTTGCGGCACAAACTGCGCCGAACATACTTTGACGAGTTGCACCGTCCTGGTGATCAGTTCTGCGTCACCGATGGCCGACTGAACGGCGAGGTGCCAGCGGGCGCGGTCCAAGCACCGTTGATCCGTGACATCGCCTTCGTAGAAGTAATCGGCAACGGAGCGCAGCGGAATGGCAATACAATTCGAGGGCGCCAGCAACTCGAGGTGGGTCCGGATGTGCTGCTCGAGGTCGGCAAAACACTGGTCGAGCGCAAGGTGTTGGTAGAGGGGAAGATTCGCAGGATGGGAATCCAAGGCGAAAGTGCACAGCGCTCCCCCCAGCCGGAGGAGTTCGGTAAACAGCTCTTCCGGGTGCGCGCTGGGTGAAACGAACATATGGCGCAGGGGGCCCAGACTGGAGTTGATGGCGTGTAGGAACCAGAAGCGGCTCACCTCTTGAGCCGAAAGCCCGGTCCGGAACTTCCCGCTAGCCCGGTTATCAAGGGAGACTGTGGCGCTTTTCTCTTGAAGAACTTCTATCAGGCGGCGTGTCGTCTTCATCAGCGTTTGACTGGCGCTGATCTGGAGACAGGGCGGAATGAAGCTCTCATCGTAAATGTAGTTGCCTGCTCCGTCCCTCTTGACGCGTCCGATCGGCAAAGTCTGCATCTCCCCCGCGTCCTCCGTATCGAGGAGCAATCCAAGATTCTTTCGTCCCAGTTTCAACGGCCGCTCATCGAGACCGGTATTCTCATCCGGAAGGGTTTTTTCTTCGGCAATGTACCTCGTGCGCCCTTTGTTTTGCTCAGCGCTAAGAGCGCAATTCGCCGCCCCGAGCCTGTGGGGCGGGACGGTCAGGAGCACAGTCAGGCTCTCGTGGGTAGGCGGGAAAAGATCGCTGATATTGCGTGCGGCGGGGACAGGGTCGCTCTCAGGAATATTGAAGGTGAGCCCGTCCTGAAAAATGCCGCGCGCGTGCACCAAGGCGACTGTGCCGTTCCGCAGAGCCTCGGCATCGAGTTCGAGCCCGACCACCCCGTATGGCTCAAACCATAAGTTCGAGATTTGGAAATGCGTGACCTCTTCGAAAAAGCGGCCCTGCACTTGAAAGTGGTGGGGCGCGAGGTGCATCCCCTCTGACCACACGACCTTGGAAAGTTGCCTCATGAAAGTAATCCGACACCTCTGAGCAACGTCAATCTATCATCTCCCTCTTAACATTTTCAACAGAATTCCAGCGTGGCGCGGGCGTCTCCCTGCTGTGGGGGAGCGTCTCGCTCCCGCTTAGTGCTGACCATGCGATACGGGGTCGGCGCTAGAAGAAGGAACTCGGTCGAGACCGAAGACGAGTTGCAGGAGGGCGCGGGCGAAACGCCCAGGCTGCAGCGGGCAGGATGCCCGTCACGGCGGGGCGAGAGGCTCGAGGCCCGCGCTATGTCTATGAGCGATTTCGTGATAGAATGCAGATGAAACGCGGGTGGTCGTTCAGCCATGGGTTTTCAGGGACGGTACCAGATTCTGGAAATGGTCAGTGACGGTGAAGCCAGAACTTTCAAAGCGCGTCAGACTTCGTCTGGCCGCACCGTGCTTCTACACCAACTTTGGGTGGAGCGAACCCCCCCCAATCAAACTGATTTAGCCTCACTGGTTTTCAGTTTTCTTCGACGGGCGACAGCCGATGAGATGAAGGCTTTGATCGACATGGGAGAAGAGGCGGGCCGGGTTTTTGTGGTGACTGAGGATCAACCGGATTTTCACGATCTGCGACAATGGCTGCGGTCGGAGGCAGGCGCCGCGAAAACGGCAGGGAAGACCACTGTGCCCAAATCGGCTCCAAGCAGTGATTCCGGGGCTGGCCGCGCATCTGGAGGGTCGTCCCCGCAGCCAAGACAGCAGAGTCCGGCTTCGCTTGAGAGCGCGCGGGGTATGGCCACGCCGAAAGTCGTCAAGCCCCCGGTGGCGACACCTCCGCCTTCTAAAGCAAAGGACGAGCCAGGGGAGTTCACAAAGGTTTTCTTTGGCAAGGAGATGCCCATACCGAAGGCGCGTGGGCCCGTCTCGCCCGTTCCTGAGAAGCCGAGCGCAACAGCAGAGACACCTCCACGGCCCTCCCCCCCTGCGCAGAGCCCTGGAAAAGAGGCGCCGGGAGACTTTACGCGGATCTTCTTTGGTGCGGACGAGTCGAAGGCGATGCCAGCCAGCCCTGCGCCTGGCGCCGAGGCGGCTCGCGTGACTCGCCTGGGGTCTGACCAACCCTACCAACCCGAGGGGCCTGGGGAATTTTCCAGGCTGTTCCGTGTCCCCCAAACAGTGGAGAAACCACGGGCTGCACCCTCGCTTGCGGCCGAGCCGGAGCCACCATTGGCGCCCCCGGTTCGGGCTACCGAGCAAGAGGGCCCTGGCGAGTTCACTCGGTTATTCCAGGCTGGCCCGGAACTTCCCGGGTCCGCCGGACCTCCAGTCTTCCCCGCTTCTCCTCGCCCGGCGATCCCAATGCCGACTTCCTCAAGCCAGCAAGCTCCTGGGGAATTGACGCAGTTGCTTCAGGGATATCAACCAGGAAAGAGTGCGCCAACGCCTCTCGTCTTGGAGCGGCCCGAATCAGTGGCCCCGCCCCCGCATCCGAAAGATGAGGAAGCAAAGCCGGGCGCGTTCACCATGATCTTCCAGCAGCCCCCTGCGGCAACCCTGCCTTCCCCTGCGGCATCACCCTCGGCGGCGCAAACTCCACCGGTTGCCCCGCAACCACCCGAGGCGGATGAGTACATGCGGATGTTTGAGCTTCCCAACGGAGGTGCAGGCGCATCGCCGCGAGGTGCTCAGCAGGTGGCGCCTCCGGCAGCACCACAACCCGCCGCTGGGCGTGCCATGCCGGGGACTCCCATGGCGCCTGTCGCGCCTCCAATGGCTCCCAGCATGCCCTATGTTCAAATGCCGGTCCCGCCGTCGCCGACCCTACCCCAGCCACAACCGTACCAGATTGCTTCTCCGCAGTTTCAGCAGCCCGCCGTGCCTCCTGCATATGCCATGTCTTCTCAACCTGCGTTGCCGCAGGTGCAACCGATGGCCACTCCCGCGCCCGCGCCGCCGCAGGCAGTTTCCCCCGGAACCGGCAAGGGCAAGTTCCTTGTTCCGCTCATCATTCTGGGAGGACTGTTCGTTATTGCGGTGGTAGTGATTATTGTTTTTGCGCTTAAACACTAGTCAAGAGTCGGAAGTCGAGAGCTGAGTTCCCATCAGCGGGTTCCACCCACGGCTACTCAAGGCGCTCCCCTTCGGAGTCTGTATGATAACCTCATTCAGGCTGTCATTCCGATCCGTCAGCCGACGGAGAGGAATCTCGCTTTGAGTGTCCTCAACGCAGTGCGAGATTCCTCGTCGCCTGCGGCTATCATTACTCTGCTTGCGGCAGCAGGATAATGAGTTCGAGCTGGGGATCTGGAATGTCGCCGGGAACATATGCCGCGAGGTTTCGAGCTCGCTGTACTGCTTCCCAGCAGGCCCCGGACTGATTCAGGCTGAAATATTGGTAGTTCAGCTTAATGGGGATTGAGCCCGGAGGAGAAGGGACGTGTATTAATTGCAAGGCGGGAAGGGCTTGGCGAATGAGAGTTTCGATGTGCGTGGCAGAACAAACCTTGACGAGGTGAGGCACCCGCTTGAGCAGGTCCGCCTCACTTAACCCCGCACTGATGGCCAGGTACATCCGCGTGTTTACCAGGTATTTGTCGTTCGCTAGCGCGGTGGAATAAATCGACGGACGGGTGAGTTTCAAGGGCAGAGAAACGAAGTTGGTGGGCACAACCGTTTCGAGGAGTGTCCGCAGTTTTGTGTCGAGGTCGGAAAAGCAGGCGCCCAGATTATCATGGTCGTAAACGGGCAGGTCGCGAGGCTGTAACGAAGTCGAAAAGGTTGTGAGCGATGCCGCCAAAGCGAGCATCGTGGTGTATAAATACTCCGGATGCCCCTTCTTGGATTCAAAAATGTGACGCATGAGGGGGAAATAGCTGTTGGCCGTGTAAAGCAGCCAGAAGTTGGCAATGTCCGACGCCGTAAAATCCGCCAGACTCTGGTTCTTCTGCCGGCGTGTCCCCGAAAGGGTGCTGCTCTTGGCGGCAAGGATCTCAACCAGGCGGCGTAGAATCGCCACCAAGTATTCGCTCGCCGAAATATCAAGCAAGGGGGCAATAAACAGGGGGTCTAATTCGTATATGCCCGTCCCGGTCTTCTTCACGCGAGCCAAGCGCAGTGTTGTATTGCCCTGAAGCGGTTCTCCCTCGAAAAGCAACCGCAGATTCTTCCGGGCGATTTGAACGGGTTTTTCCGCCAGTCCGGTGTTCTCGTCGCGGGAGACGGCGATTTCGGCTTGGTAGCGGGTGTCTCCGCTTTTCTGTCCGATAGAGACATTGAAACCGCGATCACGGTGCTGCGGCACCGCTAGGAAGACCTCGAGAGTACTTTGATCGGGACCAAACGACTGCTCGATCCGTCTTGCGCCCGGGGCGGCATCGGAGTCAGGAATATCGAATGGCAACCCATCCGGAAACAGCCCCACGGCGCGTGAAAGCGACAAGCTGCCGTCGGAAAGTGCCTCATGGTCGATCTGAAGCTCGGCAAAGCCCCAGGGGCAATACTTCAACGCACCAAGCTTGAATTCCAATACGCTTTCGAAGAATCGATCCTGGAGTTGCAGATGCTGGGGTGTGAGGAATGTACCCTTGGCCCAAATCACCGGTTGGAGTTGCCGCATACGCTATCAAGCTAGCAAGAGTATCCGATCAAAGTCAAACGGGAAATTCAGTTCATTGGCGATTTGCGGTGGGTGATTGGTGATTGCAATCACAAGTTCCCCCTCGCCAATCACCAGTCGCCTTCGCACTCTTCCAACCATGGCGAGCTGAAAATGGTGATGGACGGTTTCAATCACAAATCACCAATCGCCAATCACCAATTTCTAAAGCGCCTCGAAGGCCCTAGCAAGCCCGGCGTGGTCTAGAGGCCTGTGGGCGCCGCCGGGGAATTCCACTTCGGCCTTCGTTGAATAGAACAAGAGCCGCGCGATCAGGCGTCCCTCGAAGCTCAAGTCAACCGACGCCTCGATTACCGGCTTTGTATCCCCTGGTACGGCGTGTTTTCCTGTCCTGCGAGTGTTCAACGTTAATCTGCCGGCAGGAAGCCGGGCCGTGCCAGCCCAACGGAAGTCAGGGTTCTTTTCAATCTCCAACAAGCCACCCCGCTCTTCGATTGCTTCCCGGATCAAGCGAATAGCCTCATCCATGCGCTCCTGGAGCTCACTGTCCGTCATCAGAACACCTCAACACTCTAGCTGTTTCCGGCCTTTCAATGGCCAGAAGGCTGCTTTCCAGCAAACTGATCGTGCCCCCACCTTCCCCAAAACAACGTCTCAGGCACCCTCCTGGCAGTCCGTCTTCATAGCATCAGGCAACTGAAGTAACGAAATCAATAACAATCTTGCGGTAGGTATCCCGCTGGCACCCTCAGGGGGGAGGCCTGAGAGCGCTCGCAATGAATTTAACACAACGCGGCCGGGCGGCCGCAACCAAAACTTGGCACGGCTTTCCAGATTACCAACTCAAGCTGGCGCTCAGAGCGGCTCCGCCGCAGGTCGTCGCACCCGGTAACGAGCACAATTTGGACAAACTTCAGCTTGGCGTCCCCAGGTCTTCCGCATGCGGTTAGAACTTGACCGGTATGTCCAGGTCGATAAGGGTCTCATTTTCGCGCAGATCGGGGTACCAAACGCCGCCGTTTGCGGCGCAGCCGGCGACGGTTAGGGAGGGGCCGCCGTTCATACAGGCGTATTCGCTTGGAAAGCCGTTGTTGCCACCCGGAGGCGTAATACCCCCCGCCCCGGACCAGTACGGCACATAGGCGTGGCGATGTGTAGCCTCCCAGCGGAAGGTGATGTACTCCTTGGGCATCCAATCGAAAGTGGGGAACAATGAGTTCATGAAATTGCCAGGGACCCGCCAAGGCGCAAAGAAATGCCTGGCGGAACTCCCTACTTTGCGGTCTTTGCGCCTTGGCGAGAAACCGCTTTGCATTCAACTCTTCGACTTCTCGACTTTTTCGACTCCTCGGCTCTTTCGAAAGCCGAGAGCTGATAGCTGAGGGTTTTAAGACGCCGGCTTCAGCACTGTGCAGACCGAAGCACAGATAGGGCCGCCGATGTTGAAGGTGGCGGCGACCTTGGCATTTTTGACCTGCAGTTCCGGTGGCACTTTGCCGAGCAGTTGCCATGCAGACCAGCCAAGCATAGCAATGCCTGTGGCGCCCACGGGGTGGCCCTTGGCAATGAGTCCCCCGGAAGTATTGATGCCGCATTCGCCATCCGCTCGCGCCTTTCCCTCCACCCAGTATTGGGCGCCTTTCGAATAGGAGGCCTTGCCCAGCACCTCCGTGCCGATCGCTCCCATGACGGTGAAGCAGTCGTGGACCTCGGCCACGTTCACATCCTCCGGCTTCACACCTGCCATGTCGTAGGCCTGTTTCATGGCCTTGTAGGCGCCGGCCGGCCGTAACACGTCGCGGCCCTGCTTCTTCAGGGGGTCCGTGGCCTGACCGTAGCCCGCAATCTCAACGCAATCCGCCTTTGCGACGCCCAGCTTGTTCAGGCCTTCTTCCGTGGCGAGGATCAGGGCGGCGTAGCCGTCTGAAATCTGGGAGCAGTCGTAGGTTTTTAGCGGCAGGCCCTCCACGATGTAGCGGTTGATGCCCTCAATCTTCACTGCTTGGTCGAGGGTGAGTTGGACGTTGCGCATCTGCGCGTAGGGATTGTGCCGGGCATTGTCGTATTCGGTCACGGCAATCTGCGCCAAGTCGCGTTCGCTGACGTGGTGGACCTTCATGTAACACTCCATCACTTCAGCGAAGAGGTGCGGGAAGATGTAAACCTTTCCGGCGCGTTCGTCCGGGTGGGAGAAGTAGCCGAGCGCCTTACCAATCAGCTTGCCGTCCATCTTGCCTTCGGCGTCGCGCATCTTCTCGAACCCGACCGCGACGCCTACATCGCCCCAGCCGGTCTGGAGTTTATGAATCACGGAAAGCACTGCCTGGCCGCCGGAGGCGCAGGCGTTTTCAACCGAATCGAGGGGTTTGCCCTCGAGGCCGGGCACCATGGCCATCAGGCCAGCGAGCAGGCCTTGCTCGTTCAGCGAAAAATGGCAGGTGGCGCCGACGGACCCCACGTCCAGCATTGCGGGTTCCGCGTGAATCTCCTGGCATGCCCCCGTAATTGCGTTCTTCACGATCTCCGGCACCGGCATGGCCATGAGTTTGCCGAACTTCGACTGATGATAAGCGGCGATATAGATGCGTTTCATGATGGTATCGCTCCTTTAAAAATGCCAAGCCTCACAGGCACTATCGTAACACGGCTGGCGATAAAGAGGACGCGTTATGGTTCTCACGTCCAAACCCATGCGCTACCGGAGGAGGGGTGTCGCCGACGCCCGTGCCAACTTCCTCTGGAGACGTTCCATGCGGCGGGCGAATCGGATGCGGTCAGCCGCAAAAGGAGGCTCAGCCTCCAGCCGGGCGAGGGCCGAAAGCGTGAATTCCAGCGCTTGCTGCAAATCACGGAGGTGATGTTCAAAATGGATAGCAAGCTCTTCGAGCGCTTCCACAGCAAGCGGCGGCTCGCGCCGCGAAAGCTCCAACCATAACTCGACGGCGGACTCGTGCTGGCGCTGGCGCTTGAACTCCGCCGCGAGGTGCTTCAAGGCCTGGCTCTCCACCTGCTGGGGAAGACCCCCCGCCAGCGCTTGACGGCAGGTGCGGATCGATTTTTCTTTTGACCCGGCCGTCCCCAGGATGCGGCTCAAGCTGAAGAGGTCGAGGGGAGATCCCAGCGCTTCGGCGCCACCCTCGCCTAGCGCGCGCGCCAGTTCCACTGTTAGCGCGGCCAGCGACACGACATCCAGGGCATTGTGGTAAAAAACCGGCTGTAGCCCCCGCGCATCGCCAGTGCGCAAATAGTCGAAGTAAATTGCCGGAATCTCCGAGCCCGGCACATCACCTTCCCGGCTGATTCCCAGAATAGAATTCTCGAGGTCGGTGAGCTTACAGCTCTCCAAGCGCAGCTTCCAGAGGCGGCGCGCGGGATGGAGCGCGTCAAAGTGGACCAGGCCGGCCAAGGGCGTTTTCATTCGCGCTAGCGCATACCGGGTCTCGAGCAGCGGCACATCAAAGGTCTTGCCATTGAATGTGACGAGTCCTTCGCAAGCCTTCAGCGCCTCGGCCAGTGCCTCGAGCAGCGCCTTTTCCTCGGGATAGTCGCGCAGGAAAAACTGGCGAACCACAAACTTCATCCCTTCCACTTTTCCAATGCCGATGAGAAACGCACAAGTGCCGGTGCCGCCGGCAAGGCCAGTTGTTTCTGTATCCAGAAAAACCAGCCGCGAAGCATCAGGCATCGCTCCGTCCTTCAGCACCAGGTTCAACGGGCTCAGGTCCGCGGAAGGAATATCTCCGATGCGCAACTTTCCATAAGGCCGTCCGAAGGGAAATGCCTCGCGCGCCACGAAGAACTCACCCCTCGGGTTCTTCACCACCTCGCCCTCCACGTATTCCTCGATCCCTTTGGCAAACCTCTGGGCGGGCAGCTTGCGCGCCGACAGCGGATTCTCCAGACAGCGCAGGTACTCGAGCGTCTGCTCGAGGTCCTTGTCGCGGTCCCGGGTTCCGGAAGCGCGCTTGAGCTGACGAAGTTTCTCGTCAAGGGTCATATGTTGAGAACGTCCGTTGTCAGTGGTCCGTCGTCGTTTGTCGCTAGTCAGTGTGCAAAGGCACAGGAGTCTAAAATACAGCCCTCTCCCTTGGGGAGAGGGTGGCGAGCGGAGCGAGCCGGGTGAGGGGTTGCTTCGTCAGGTCAATGCTTTCCATCGCAATCGTCGGTTCGCCCCTCTTCCTTCCAATCAATCACGCTGACAGCGCAACGGACCACGGACAACGGACTACTGACCACGGGCAACGAACAATCTCCTCGAAATTTCTAAAGCCACTTCTTTGCCCTTTTCTCCAACCTCGCCAATAGGTCCCACACAGGACGGGCAGCCCGAGGCGCAGGGACAGCTTGCAATTAATCTCTGAGCCTTTTCCAACAAAGATTCGCCCATGCGAAACAGTGGCTCGCTAAGCCCGACGCCTCCCGGATACTTATCATAGAGGTAGATGTTGGGCTCGAAAGCCACCACTTCAACTTTTGCCCCAGACCCTCCGATTTTGGATTTTAGATTTTGGATTTTGGATTCGGGATCGGACTCATCGCTCGCACCTGAATCCTGAATCCTGAATCCCGAATCCTCTTCTGCCTTCTGCTTTCTGCCTTCTGCTTTCTGCCTTCTGCTTTCTTCGTTCTCCCCTACCGCTCGGCCCAAGTCTCGAGCGTCGCACATCACCAGGAGGGTGGCAATAGCCTGGAGGGCGTTGGCCAGGCCGTTCACTCCGTCCAGCCGCTCCGTCGAACCGTAAGGCAAGTGTTCCATGAACTCGTGGGGCAGGGTCAGCCAAAAAGCTGTGGTATGCATCTCCTGCTCGGGCAGTGTCAACTGCCCCGAGCCGACATTCTCCATCGTGTGGAACTTAATCTTCTTGAACCCGACCACCTGCGTATTCACTTGCACCTCGCCATGATTCTTGCTGGCCGGACCGATCGGGGCGGAGTCGAACTGCTCGAGCACTTTGATCTTCGTGTAGGAGATGGCGTCCGTGAAATACTCGCTCGCCACCTGGTGGACATAGGCTTTTCGGTCGTCATAGTCGAGGCGCTCGACGTGGTACTGTTGCCCATCCTGAATGTAGATGGCCTTTTCATGCAGCGTGGTCAGAGCGCTCGAGAAATCTACCTCGCCAATCACTTTGGGTTGCTCGGATGTGTCGACCACAACGAAGTTGTCCGAAGAGACAGAGCGCAAACTGATGGCGTCGGCTGGATAACTCTCCGAGACCCAATGCCAGCCATCGCTGGCGTGGTGCAGGAAGCCGACCTCCTCGAGGTGCTGGCAGAGCCGGCGCAAGTCGAGAGAGCCGAATTTCTCCTCCTCCTGCAAAGGCAGCTCGAAGGCGGCGCACTTCAGATGATTGAGCAGAATAAACAGGTTGTCGGGATTGACGTAGCCATGTTCCGGCGAGCGGCCAAAGAAGTAATCGGGGTTCTGTACCATAAATTGATCGAGCGGCGCGCTCGAGGCCACCAGCACGGCCGCGGAGGTCCCCTGCCGGCGGCCTGCGCGCCCCACGCGCTGCCAGGTCGAGGCGATGGTTCCGGGGTATGCTGCCAGCACCGCCACGTCCAGGCTTCCGATGTCGATACCCAACTCGAGCGCATTGGTCGCCACCACACCCAGCAGGTGGCCATTCCGTAGATCGCGCTCGATCTCGCGGCGCTCCAGGGGCAGATAACCGCCCCGGTAGCCGCGCACCGCCTCCGGTGCCAGCGGGGCTCGCGAGAAATCCTCCTTCAGGTAGGTCACCAAGATCTCCGTGGCTAAACGGCTGTTGGCGAAGACGATTGTTTGGAGGCCGCGCGCCAGAAAGGTCCGGGCAATGCGCCGGGTTTCGTTCAAATACGAGCGCCGGATACCGAGTTGCGGATTCACCACGGGCGGGTTGTAAAAGGCCAAATACTTCTCCGCAGCGGGAGCGCCGTTTTCCTCCACCAAGAAAACATCCTCCTCGAGGATGCGTGTGGCTAGTTCGGCCGGATTGCCGATGGTGGCCGAAGTGCATATGAATTGCGGCTCGCTGCCGTAAAAACGCGCAATCCGCTTTAAGCGGCGAAGCACATTGGCCAGATGACTTCCGAAAACCCCCCGATAGTAATGCAGTTCGTCAATCACCACGTAGCGCAGGTTTTCGAACAGCTGCTGCCATTTGGTGTGGTGAGGGAGAATGCCGGCGTGAAGCATATCGGGGTTACTTATGACCAGGTTTCCCCGCGCCCGGATAGCCTTGCGGGCATCCTGGGGAGTATCCCCATCGTAAGTGAAGGTGCGGATTTCCTCTCCCAACTTCTCTGTCCAACGATTCAGCTCCACCAACTGGTCTTGTGACAGCGCCTTGGTGGGAAACAGGTAGAGTGCCCGGGCTTCGGGCTTCTCGACCAACTCACCCAAAATCGGCAGGTTGTAACAGAGGGTTTTCCCGGAGGCCGTTGGCGTGACCACGACCACGTTCCTGCCCTCGCGGGCCAATTCGCAGGCGCGCGCCTGATGGGTGTAAAGGGAAGCAATACCCCGCGCTTTGAGCGCCTCCCGGAGGCGGACGGGAAGAAAATCCGGAATCGGCGCCGTCTGTGCCTCGCGCGCCGGGAAGTGTTTAAGGACAGTCACCCCACCACGGGCGGGTGAGCCCTTAAACTTCTCCCGTATTTCTCGAAGGGCGCTCGGGATGGGCGCAAGACCCTCCTCTCCTCCCGTCCTCAAGTTCGCCAATGCTTGGGTTTCGTCTTCCACGTTGCCTCTCTTCGCCTTTTATTCGCTGAATATACCACAACCGCATCCCGTCACCAAGCGGGAATGTTGACTGCTCGGAAGCGATTGCCGAGCACACGGATAGAGGCACTTTTGATGGTCTTCTCGAGATGTTAAAGCGTCGGGGGTCGCGGCCCAAGATTGGGACCCCCCCTCACCCGGCTCGCGATGGCTGGTTAAAACGCCGTCGCGAGCCACCCTCTCCCCCAAGGGGGAGAGGGCACTCAATTGTAGCGCAGAGGGCTGAGTTCTGACACAGACTCCAAGAGAGAGGGCTGCTCGTTAAACCCCCTTGCAGAGGCGACCCTTGCGGTTACCCGAGGGCGCCCGCAAGGGCCGCGCCTGCCACGCGAGCTTTGCTAACCAACCAATCCCGAAGGCGTCAATAGTGACAGTAGTAGCTGAATCGCGCTTGTTTAGCGGAGTGGCCAGGAGGTTTCGATTCCAGCGGAACTCGCAGCCACCCACTGTCGTAAGAGGATTAAGGTGGAACTATTTTGAGAGGGGGGGCGAGCCCGCAGACGCTGGGGTCGCCACTACGAGGCAGGTTAAAACAGCACCGGGATCCGGAGGCCAGAGATGCGAAAGCTGTTTAGCAATGTTCTCTACGCGGTGCGACAGTTCCGGCGGGCGCCGGTCTTTACGGCGGCGGCCATACTCACCCTAGCCCTGGGAATCGGCGGAACCACGGCAATATTCACGTTGGTTCATGCGGTGATGCTGCGTTCCCTGCCGGTGTCTGAACCCGGGCGACTCTACCGAGCGGGCGATGGCGACGATTGCTGTGTCGAAGGGGGACCGCAGGACCGCTGGGGATTTTACTCATTCCCTTTGTATGAACGGCTGAAAGCGGAAACACCTGAATTTGAGGAGGTGGCGGCCTTTCAGGCCGGCGATTGGCTCCTGAGCGTGCGGCGTCAAGGCGAAGTAGCTGCCAGGCCTGTGCGCTCGGAGTACGTCACCGGGAATTATTTCACAATGCTTGGAGTGCGCGCCTTCGGGGGGCGAGTCCTTGGCCCTGACGACGACAGGCCAGGGGCTCCTCCGGTGGCTGTGCTCAGCTATCGTATCTGGCAGGGCAGCTATGGCGGCGACCCTTCGGTAGTAGGTTCAACCGTCGTCGTGGAGGGCAATCCGTTTTCCGTGATCGGAGTGGCGCCGCCCGGCTTCTTCGGTGAAACGCTCCGTAGTGACCCTCCCGATATGTGGATCCCCGTGCAGCAGGAGCCCTTGATCGACGGTGGAGGCGCACTCCTGCACCAGTCCGTGGCTGCATGGTTGCGCATGATGGGCCGCCTGCGGCCGGGAGCTTCGATTAACGGAATGGCTCCGCGCCTCACGGGGGTGCTGCGCCAATGGATGCAACATGATTCCGGGTACCCGTCCAACTGGATGCCGGACGTGCTCAAAATGCTTCCCAAGCAAGTGATCAACGTGGTCCCCGCAGGCGCGGGCGTCGCCGTGATGAAGGAAGAGTACGGGCGCAGCCTCCAGATCCTGCTCTCCGTTTGCGGCCTGGTCCTGTTGATTGCCAGCGCCAATGTGGCGAACCTGTTACTGGCACGCGCCGTAACGCGCCGTGGACAAACCGCAGTGCGCCTGGCGCTCGGAGCCAGCTCGCGGCAGATTATTGCGCAGGCTCTCACGGAAAGCGTCCTGCTCGCAATAGGAGGCGGCATTGTCGGACTCCTGGTGGCCGTGGGAGGCGCACGCCTGCTGCTCACGCTTGCCTTCCACAGCGCGCACTTCCTGCCGATCAGCCCCTTGCCCTCTTTCATGGTCCTGGCCTTCTCCTTCGCATTAGCCCTGATAACGGGAATCATTTTCGGCGCCGTTCCGGCATGGTTTGCCACACGTACCGATCCCGCGGAAGCCTTGCATGGGGCGAGTCGCAGAACCAGCGATCATTCCTCTTTCACCCGGCAAGGGCTGCTGATCGTGCAGGCTACATTGTCGGTTGTTTTGGTTGCCGGTGCGACGATGCTGGCGCGGAGCCTCAACAAACTCGAGCATCAGGACTTTGGATATCAAGTTCAAGGGCGCGTGGAGGTGGAGCTGCACAATCCACCGGCCAGCTACACTGAGGCCAAGTTGGCCGCGCTCTACCGTGAGCTCGAGATACGCCTCAATCGTCTGCCTGGAGTGCGGGGAAGCGGACTGGCGCTTTATAACCCGCTCACCGACAACTGGGGTGAGTTGATTTACGTGGCCGGCCACGCGGCTCCCAAAATGGACGAGGAATCCGGCGCGTCCTGGGACCGCGTGAGCTCCAACTACCTTCAGAATTTCGGCATATCCATTTTGCGAGGCCGGTATTTTACCGCCGCCGACAACGAGACTGCGGAACTGGTGGCGATTGTGAACGAAACTTTCGTGAAGCGCTTTTTCAAGAGTGGCGAAGACCCGTTGGATCAGCACTTCGGCCTGGACATGCCCGAGAATTCTGCCACATTCCGCATCGTGGGCGTCGTGCGGGACGCGAAGTTTGCGGGCTGGGGGTTAAATCGGCCGGCGCACCCCATGTTCTACGTCCCGCTAGCTCAAAATGTGAACTATAAACAGGACCTGATGAAGAGCATCGAGCTGCGCTCGCATTTTATCGGGGGAATCATGTTGGTGACCAACACGCCTTCCGGCGCGCTCGAACCGCTGCTAACGAGGACATTGGCAGAAGTCGATCCTAACCTGACCATCGTCAGCGTCAGGACTATGGAGGAGCAAGTTGCGCTCTCCTTCGATCAAGAGCGCGCGGTTGCCAGCCTCGCGGGTCTGTTTGGGATCGTCGCTCTCCTGCTGGCCGCCGTGGGAGTGTACGGCGTCACGGCCTATACGGTTGCGCAGCGAACAAACGAAATCGGCATTCGCATGGCGCTGGGCGCCGATCGCGCGAAAGTGATCCAACTCGTATTGCACGGCGCCTTTAAGCGTGTGGTGGTGGGGCTGGCGCTCGGCTTGCCGCTGGCCATGGGCGCCGCACGCCTGATCTCCGCCCAGCTCTACGGTGTTTCCAGTTGGGATCCGTTTGCGCTGAGCGTGGCTGCGAGCGGGCTCGCCCTCTGCGCCTTCTTTGCAACCATCATTCCGGCTTTCCGCGCAGCAGCTATTTCGCCTATGGATGCCCTGAGGATTGAATAACGAGCCGAGAGTCGAGAGTGGAAAGGACGACTAGCCCTCGCCCTTGGGCCTGATCGTTATCCAATTCTTCCGCTGGACACCGGCGGTGCAAGGTTGCAGAATATAGCCCTCTACCTGCTGGAGAGGGTGGACCGCGACGGCGGCTTCACCAGCGGTCGCGGGCCGGGTGAGGGGGTACTTTGCAGAGGGTTGGTGATTCAACTCCACTCCCGAGGGGAGGAATGATCCGCATGGAAACATACCAACTCGGCCGTAGAGAGTTTCTGCTGATGGGCGCCGGTTTGCTGGCAGCCGTTGGGGCGCGTGGCAAGACCGCCCCGAAATCCGTCGTCAGCATCGTTCGCATTCAGAATGATAATGTCGCAATGGCCGTCGAGAAGGCGATTGACCTCCTTGGTGGCATCAGACGGGTTACGAAGGGAATCAACACGGTGATGCTTAAGCCCAATCTGGTTTCCACACAGGTGGAAGCAACCACCAAGCCCGCCGTAGTTCGAGCGCTCGCGGAAATGATGCAGCGCGCAGGCAAGGAGGTGTCGATTGGGGAGGGCTCGGCGGCCGCGCCCAAATTCAATGTTGCGGGGTCGGAAGTATTTCGGACGCGCAAGCGCGAGATCCTGGATCCCATGCAGCAGTATGTGTTCGAGCAGCTCGGGTACGCAGAAATGGCCAAGTCCCTCCGCGTTCCGCTGGTCAACTTGCACTCGGGCGAATTGGTGGATGTCGAGGTTCCCGGCGGGTTTGTCTTCGACAAGATCACGCTTCATCGGAGTCTGACCCAGGTCGATGTGCTATGCTCCGTGCCCATGATGAAGACGCACCAACTTGCCACGGTGACTCTCGGCATGAAGAACCTCGTCGGGGCATTTCCCGGGACGGTGTATCAGTCGGTTCGCGGCCATATGCACGACGTCGCGGCGAATGTAGAGCCTACCGCCGCCTCGGCTGTAGTTGTGGACATGGTGCGCGCAAACAAGCTGGGCCTCGTGGTAGTTGACGGCTCAATGGCCATGGAAGGCAACGGGCCGTCAGCGGGCCAGACGTTCAAGATGAACGTGATCGTGGCCGGTACGAATCCCCTGGCCACGGATATGGTGGCGGCCAAACTGATGGGATTTGAACCGAAGGAGATCCCGACTTTCTTTTGGGCGGACAAAGCCGGCATGAAACCCACCTCGTTCAATGAGATTGAGATCCGCGGCGAGCCACTCGACCGCGTGCGCCGCCCATTTGCCCGGCCTCAACTCTACACCTGGAACGCCATCCGCTCGGTGTGGGGCGCAAAAGAAATATAGCTTCAATAAGGAGAGGTGACGGGCGCCCGCGCGCCCATGCTACGGGTCTTCGATCTGCCCCGCTGCCGGTTTCGATTTCATTTTCCGCTTTTCATCGACTTCGAGCCCCCAAGGAGGGAGCGGTCGTACATGGACGCGTAGACCAGGTACTGCTGCTCGACGGTGCGCGGATAGCTGAGGCGCACGGCAGGGATCTTGCCGCCAGGCCCGGATTCCTCGGACAACAAGGTGTTGATGCCCGCCCAGTAGGTGGGAAGGCCCAGCTTCTGATAGCGCGCGACCACCTGATCCCGTAGCTTGGGATCGAAGTGGACAGCGTTCCTTTCCACGCGCGCCTTGATGGCGGTGTAATCGCCTTCGGCCTTGATGCGCATAAGCTCGGCCAGAAGCATTCCCACGCCTTGGTGCATCTTCTGGTAGTCCTGCACCTCGATGTAGGTTTTGCCGCCACGGTCGAACTGGCGGATGGCCCCCGGAACGCGGTCGCGGATGAAATTGACGATAAGCTGCCGGTCGCGCTCGTGGTCATCTTCGATCGTGTCGCCATGAGGGATGCGACGCAATTGGGTGAGGACAACCAGGGCGGCGGAGTCGTACATTGCTTTGGCGACCTCGTCCTGGTTGGTGACCAAGCCCAGCTCTTTCAGCTTGGGATCCCAAGCGTTCCAGAGAGCCATCAGATCGGCGCGCGCTTCTTCGAGCGTGGAGAAGTATTCCTTCAGATAGGCTTCGGCGCCGCTCTTCAAACGCTCGCTCAACTTGCCGGAGCCGTGGCCAATGACCTCGTGCAGCGCGGTCATCAGGTCTTCAGCTTCATCGCCGTATTGACGATTGCGGGCGGCGATTTCAGGCGTGGCGGCGAATTCCGCGAAAGCGGCGTGGCCGGAGGCCTTGTTCAGCGCGCGTGTGCTGCTGATAAAAAGAAAATTCTTGGTGCCGTATTTTTCGTGGATAGCGTTTTCGTTGGGAAGGTTATCGCCAATGGTGGACACGTCGAAATCCCCGGTCTCGATAAGCGTCTCGATCGCCTTGACGACGGGCGGCTGGAAGGATTGCTTCTTGTATTGCGCAGTCCAGGGAGCTTTCTGCTCGAAATAATTGGCGTGGTCGCCCAGGCGGATCATGGTGTCCGTGACAGGCTTGTCGGTGATGCTGATGAAAGTCTGCGAGCTGCCTTTGGCGCCCCGAGCGTCGCGGTAAACCTCAATGAACCCGCTGGCAAAGTCGACGGTGGCATTGTTTTGCACCCAATCGGCGTCGAACTGAAGCCAATCAGCGGGATCACCGGTTTGATAGTAGCGGATCAGGTCGCCGATCACCCGGGCTTGGCCGGGTTCCGCGAATTGCAGGGCCTTGGCAAAATACTCGTTGGCGCGTTTGAGGAAAGTGGCGTAGAGCCCCGGAGGGATCTTGCCGTCCGGAGTGCCGGCGCGATAGACCTCCTCGTGGAGCTTGCCGTCTTTGCCTTTGACGACCCGCGAGTTGAGCGGGTAGGCTTCGCGAAAATTATTCAGGTCGGCGAGAGTGGCGCCTTCGTAGAAGGTGTTTGAGCTGGCCTGGACGATGTCCTGGCCGGGACGAGGGCTTTTGGCCGTCAGCATCGGCTCGAAGCTGGGATCGAAGAGAGAGGCGCGAAGTGCGGCGAGCTCGCGGTTCAATTCCGCGGCAGTGGCCAGCGGAGGCAGATCGGCGTAGGGAGAGGCAAAGGCGCCGTTTTGCTGCGCAGCCAGCGCGGCTTTTTGAAGCTCCTCGAAGCTGAATCGAGGCAGAAACTTCTGCGAGGTGAGCTCGTTATGATTGCCGCGATTGGCCCAGAAGAGCTTCGTAAAATCGGCGATCTTGGCATCCAGGGAGGGATCGGCGCCGTTCGAGTGGGCCACGATCCCCTCCAGCAATCGCTTCTGGCGCAGCCCGAAGCGCGAGAACTGGTCGTAAGCGATCGGATCGAGCGCGATCGCAGCTTGCGTCAGCCAGTAGGCAAGCTGCTGCTGGCGCGCGTCCAACGATTGAAAGCTCTCCACCTCCACGCGGAGGAATCCCGTGTCGCCAACGCGCTCGACCAAAGAGTCTTTCCCAGTGGATTGGCCGCAGGCGGCCAAGGCGAGAAATAGGGAAATCAAGATCAGAAATGTTATTTCTTTCATGTCTCATTTCTCCCAGGCGCGGATGCGCGGCACCCATCGGCGGACGTTGCGGCAGTATTCTTCATATCCCGCGCCGAACGTCTTTCGCAGTGTTGGTTCCTCATACAGCAGCACGAACAAGGCTACGCCGAGCACCACCGCGACGGCTAGCGCGATCGCGAGCAAATTCGCTCGTCCGAAGACCACCCACAGGCCCGCCCAGCCTATGAAAAACCCCAAGTACATGGGGTTCCGCACATATCGATAGAACCCCACCACAACCAGCCTCTTCGGCGGAGCAATTGGCGCCGGCGTTCCACGTCCCGTCCATCCGAAGTCCCAAACGCACCGCAGCGCCACCGCGAAGCCAAGCACCGACGGCACGGCCGCGATCCAGCGCCATCGCGCCGCACCCGACGTATTAACGTGAAAGCCCAGCCAGGACGGCAGCAACCAGAACCACAGCGCAAAGAATGCAGCTCCCACGGCCAGCGAGGCCAGCGCTACCGGCCAACGCGCCCCACCGTCCGGAGCGCCCTCGGTCTCAGTCTGCCTGCTCGTCATGTGCACCTCCGGCAACACGGAAGTATGAGCCCATAGCCTGAGGCCAGCAACTGAAAAACTGCTCTTCCCGCAGGGCCGCCCTTTAGGGAGGCACGTGCCGGGCTAAATAGGCTGTGGAAGAACTCCTCTCCGCCGTCATTCTGAGTGTCCATGGACCTGCGGCCTACCCACAGAGTCGAAGGTCGGCCTTTCGTCACCCCCGCGCAAGCGGGGGTCCACCTCAGTGGATTCCCGCTTTCGCGGGAATGACGTGACTTTCGATGGAGCGGAGCGAGGAATCTCGCTCTGAGTATTTTAGACGCACTGCGAGATTTCTCGTCGTCCCGATCAGATTGGGACTCCTCGGAATGACAGGCTAGACGGGTTTTTCCGCAGCCAGTAATGCTTAGTCCTACTTGGGGTAACGGGGAAATGGAAACACGCGGCAGGCCGTTAGCGGCGTTTCCGGGTATATCTTCGCACGTAATCCGGGACCGCAATTTCCTTGGGAAGCCGGTCGTCAGGTAACGGCGTCATGGGTGTTAGTTCGAGGGGGAGAACTCCCGCCCAGACGGGAAGGGCGTAGTCCTCCTCGTCGTCGAGGGGAGGACCTGTACGTACCTTGGCGGAAACCTCATTCAGCGGAATGGCTAAAACGACGGTGCTCTTCAGTTCATTTTCCGAGGGTTGGCGGACCTCCTGCCACCGCCCGGGCGCAACGTGTTCGGTAAATACGTGCAGAGCTTCGCGCTTGGCGGCGGGACCTTCGAGCAGTGTAGCCTTGCCGAAGATGACCACCGAACGGTAGTTCATCGAGTGGTGGAAGGCCGAGCGAGCCAGCACCAGGCCGTCCACGATTGTGACTGTAAGGCACACATCCTCGCCCTTGCCCAGGGCGCGGAACATGCGGCTGGCCGGCGAGCCGTGGAGGTAAAGCGTGTCGCCTTTGCGCCCGTAGCCGATGGGAATTACCACCGGTTTGCCGTCCGCCACAAACCCGACGTGGCAGACCAGGCCTTCATCGAGAATGCGATAGACCGCGTCTCGGTCGTAAACACCGCGCTTCGGGAGGCGGCGCACTTGCGTGCGCTCCGTAGGTGCGAAATCACTCATGGATGCAAAGTCCTATCATCAAGGTTTCTTTTTCCGTAGGCCCGAAAGCGGCAGACGCTTGCGGACGTGCGCGCGGATGCGCCGGGCCATTCCTAGTGCACGTCGTGCTTCTTGGATCGTCACGGGTGCGTAATCCCCAGGCTAGCGGGTAACCGTGGCATACAAGGTCAGGCGGCGCTGCTCCTCGGGTGTAAGGTTTGCCTTCGCGCTCATGGGCAGGAGCAGCATCAATTGCCCAATGTCATGAGTTTTTGGGAAATCGATGCTCTCCCAGGAGAGAAGGGCCTTGAGATACTTCTTTACACACTGCTCAGCATGAAAAGCGATCGCTTCGGTTGTTCCTTCTTCAGCCGCCCGGGACACGAGGACCGCAGTCTTCAGGTCGGTTTCCGCTTTTTGCACCCACTCGCGCACCACCGAGAGCACCTGCTCATCGGCGGGCATAGACCAGCCTCCCTTCGCGTCCCGCCGGCCGCTCAATGGTGCCCACGATCTCCTTCCGGCGTTCGAAATCTTCCGGAGTCGTTACAAAGATGTCTTTGGGTAATGGGATGTCGTTCACCGCGACGCCGATGTCCACCGCCTTCTCACGTCTTGAGCCTTGGACCGGCATCACGACCAGCAGGTCCACGTCGCTGTCCGGCCCTGCCGCGCCGCGGCCTGCCGAGCCGAACAGAATGATTCGCTCCGGATCAAAGCGTTCGACAATCCGCGCCACCATCTCGTCGATAATGCACTCCAGTCGCTTCTTTTTCATAGCCTAACTTCGGGCTGAAACCCTACCTCAGCACCTGCGCTCATTTTAGCCTGATCGGGCCCAACCCCGGAACGATTTTCTTTACCCTATACCCAGGTCGGATAGCTTGCGGGACCCCCAGCTTCATCCCCAATCTCACTGTTTTTGTTTCCCCTTTTCGATGGTATCTTGGTGTTCGGTGGAAAGCACATTCATGGACGTTCTCACAAAGCTTTTCGAGCAGCATTTTCATTCTCCGGTCGAGCGGGTGCAGCCGCTTCAGGGTCAGCTTGGCGGCTCGGGGCGAAATATCATCCGGCTGGCCGGCGCCAACTTCAGCGCTATTGGCATTCTTTATGCCGTGCACGAGGAGAACGTCGCTTTCCTCGAATTCTCCAGGCATTTTCGCCGGCACAGCCTGCCGGTGCCGGAAATCTACGCTGAGGATTTGGGCCACGGCGCTTATCTCGAAGAAGACCTGGGGGACACGACTCTTTTTGAGTTTCTCTCGAAAAACCGCGCCGGCCAGGACATCGCTGCCGAGGCGGTTGAAGCCTATCGCCAAGTGGTGGCCTTGCTGCCCCGCTTTCAAATCGAAGCGGGGCGCGATTTGAACTACAAGGTCTGTTATCCGCGCGCCAGCTTCGATCGCCAGTCCATTGCCTGGGATTTGAATTATTTCAAGTACTACTTTCTCCGCCTCGCTGGCATTTCTTTCAACGAACAAGCCCTGGAAAACGATTTCCACCACTTGTCAAAATTCCTCTTGAGCGCCCCGCGCGATTATTTTCTCTATCGGGATTTTCAATCCCGCAATGTCATGTGGCGTGAAGGCCGTCCATACTTTCTGGATTACCAGGGGGGACGCAAGGGGGCGCTGCAATACGATATCGCTTCTCTCTTATTCGACGCCAAGGCGGACCTGCCGCCGGAGCTGCGCCAGCAATTGCTCGATCATTATCTCGACACCCTTGCCCATTTCATTACTTTCGAGCGCGCAGCCTTCCTGCAACACTACTATGCCTACGTTTACGTCCGCCTCATGCAGGCCTTGGGCGCTTATGGCTTTCGCGGCTTCTACGAGCGCAAAACTCATTTTCTGGAGAGCGTGCCCTACGCCCTAAAAAACCTGCGCTGGCTGCTTCACAACGTCAAGCTGCCTCTGGCGTTGCCGGCGCTGACGGACGCGTTCAAAAGCATGCTGGGCTCCGAAAAACTTCAGAGCTTGGCTTCCCAAGGAAAAAACCTGGTCGTGCGGATTTTCAGTTTCTCATTTCACCGCGGCCAGCCGAAAGATGAAGCTGGGCATGGCGGCGGCTTCGTTTTTGATGCCCGCAGCCTCCCCAATCCCGGACGCGAAGAAGGCCTCCAGACTTTGACGGGCAAAGACGCGCCAGTGATCGATTACCTCAATGAATATGACAGTGTGCGCCAGTTTCTCGCCGCCGCCATGACATTGGTGGATGCCACCGTGAACAACTATCAACGCCGCGGTTTCAAGAGCCTGATGGTGTCGTTTGGCTGCACGGGCGGGCAGCATCGCTCCGTCTATCTGGCGGAGCAATTGGCGAAGCATTTGCTTGGCCGGCCCGGGCTCGAGGTGGTGGTGCGGCATCTCGAATTGGAGGAGATGGCCAAATGAAAGCAATGATTTTGGCCGCCGGAATCGGCACTCGCCTTCGGCCGCTTACCGACCATCGCCCCAAGGCGCTGGTGGAAATCGCCGGCCACACCCTGCTCGAAATCACTATCTCGCGCTTGCGCGCCTTTGGGGTTCGCGAGGTGATCATCAATGTGCACCATTTCGCGGATATGATTATCGAATACCTTAAATCACGCCATAATTTCGGCTTGCGCATCGAGGTCTCTCGCGAAGAGGTCTTGCTCGACACCGGCGGCGGCTTGAAAAAGGCCGCTTGGTTTTTTCTCGAAGGTCCTAATTCCCTTGAAAAGCCGTTCGTGGTGCACAACGTGGACATCGTCAGCACCTTCGATCTTGCGCGCATGGCGCAATTCCACGCTGAAAATCATGCCCTCGCCACACTGGCGGTTAAGGACCGGGAGACCTTTCGATACCTGCTCTTCGACGATAAGCTTCAGCTTTGCGGGCGGCGGTACGGACGCGACGGTAGGGATGAATTGGTTCGGCCTTCACAGCAACCACAGGCCCTGGCTTTTTCCTGCATCCACATTATTTCTCCACGTCTCCTGCCAATGATGAGCGAAGAAGGCGCCTTCCCCATCATGGCATGCTATCTGCGCCTCGCTGGCCAGGGAGAAAAAATCCTCGCCTTTCGAGGCGACGAGTATTATTGGCGTGATCTTGGCAGGCCCGAGCATGTGCGCCAGGCCGAGCAGGAAGCCGGGTCCTTCCTTACACCCGGCGCATGACATCTGCCTTGGCGGACCTCCTCACCGGACCCGGACCGGCTGGAGAAAGCGCCGCTCAGATACACTAAAACCCCGTTGACACGTTAGTCGCGGAAGGCTATGGTTTGCCGGGAAGCGCCGCTGAGATACACTGCGGCCGTGCTGCTGGAATGCCTGCTGAAAGCTATGGTTTGCCGGGAAGCGCCGCTGAGATACACTAGAACTGCTGATCGAATTTCCGCAATTCCTGCTATGGTTTGCCGGGAAGCGCCGCTGAGATACACTGACTGCCCGGCAGGGCTTTGCGTATATGTAGCTATGGTTTGCCGGGAAGCGCCGCTGAGATACACTAGTGATCCAATGCTGCTCATAGGTCTGCGGGCTATGGTTTGCCGGGAAGCGCCGCTGAGATACACTTTGCTCCTTCGCTTCCGCGATGCAGGAAGCGCTATGGTTTGCCGGGAAGCGCCGCTGAGATACACTAGCGTTTCCGCGCACCTTCACGCTCGATCTGCTATGGTTTGCCGGGAAGCGCCGCTGAGATACACTCGCGCTCACGTACACATTCACGTCGCCCGTGCTATGGTTTGCCGGGAAGCGCCGCTGAGATACACTGGAAGCGCGTAGCGAACGTGTGCCTCAAATGCTATGGTTTGCCGGGAAGCGCCGCTGAGATACACTCGATGCGTCGAGCCAAATGCGCCGCAGCTGCTATGGTTTGCCGGGAAGCGCCGCTGAGATACACTGCGCGAGAATAAGCACCATTGGCACTCTTCGCTATGGTTTGCCGGGAAGCGCCGCTGAGATACACTATCGAGCTCACGAAGGTCGCATAACTCACCGCTATGGTTTGCCGGGAAGCGCCGCTGAGATACACTTGGAGCCGTGGTGGTTGTTGTGGCCGTGGTGCTATGGTTTGCCGGGAAGCGCCGCTGAGATACACTAGACTGCCAAGAGGGGAAGATAACTCTTCGGCTATGGTTTGCCGGGAAGCGCCGCTGAGATACACTAAGATCGACATTCAGGGCTATCACCGACCAGCTATGGTTTGCCGGGAAGCGCCGCTGAGATACACTCGATTTCTCGCCTTGCTCGGCGCGCTTCACGCTATGGTTTGCCGGGAAGCGCCGCTGAGATACACTGTATTTCTCGCTCACTGGGCGCGTTTTTAGCTATGGTTTGCCGGGAAGCGCCGCTGAGATACACTTGCTCCTTCGCTTCCGCGATGCAGGAGGTGCTATGGTTTGCCGGGAAGCGCCGCTGAGATACACTTGACGACGGAGCCCATCGGGTGCGACGCCAGCTATGGTTTGCCGGGAAGCGCCGCTGAGATACACTGCCTCAAACATCATTCCCCCGGAGCCGGAAGCTATGGTTTGCCGGGAAGCGCCGCTGAGATACACTAAAAGCTCCAACGCCCACCAAGCCCTGCATGCTATGGTTTGCCGGGAAGCGCCGCTGAGATACACTGGCTGCGGCTCGTGAAAGAGATGTTGGATTGCTATGGTTTGCCGGGAAGCGCCGCTGAGATACACTGCTGCGACCGGCGCTGCCGCTGGCGCAACTGCTATGGTTTGCCGGGAAGCGCCGCTGAGATACACTCGGCAAGTCGCAGACCCTGCTCAAATGGGAGCTATGGTTTGCCGGGAAGCGCCGCTGAGATACACTATTCCCCCCGGGGTTCCTAGAATTCCGGGGGGATAACCCTAATTCGGGGCTTAAAAAAACGCGAGCTGCATTGGGGGATCTTCAGCCGGCTTGCGTTTCTTTCCGACGTAGACTTCCATTTTTTCGAACTGGCGATCAGTCACGGAGATGACGCGGACCTGGCCATGGCTGGGCAAGGCGGCCTCGACGTTTCTTCTCAGAGTCTCCTCAGTTTCCTCGCTGGCAGCGTAATGGACGTAAACCGAATACTGCAACATGGTGAAACCCTGCCTGCGGAGCCGGGTCCGGAACTTGGCATACTCATGGCGCAATTCCGGTTTATCCACGGGCAGGTCGAACATAGCGAAGAGCCACATGGCCTTGTACCCCGAGAGTGCGAATTCATGGCGCGGCATAGGAAACAGGTGCCCGGTGTCGGGTGTCAGGGAGTAGATCGGAGAAATTCAACTTATCTTCCCGGTCCTCGATCAGCCCCACGAGCGACGAGGCGGCGCGGCTGACCCAATCGAAGAGGGTGCGGGATTCACCGTCTGCCGTGTAACGGACAAGCAGGTCCTCGAGGATCGCTTTCTTGGAATTCTGATCGAGTTGAATGGCGGGCGCGTGGATTCCCGCTTGCGCGGGAATGACGGCGTCGCTCGGGGGAGCCGTCGCACCACGCCCTGCCCCCTCCTCATCTGGGGAGGGGAGGGCGGAGCGGCGCAATCGAGCCACAACGCGATCTACCAGGGGACGGAACGGCTCCATCAGGTCGTCCGCAAGGCAGAAGGTGTCATAGCGGTTATGGTGGTGGACTCCCAACGAGGGATGAAGCCCCGAGGCGCACAGGGCGCGCGCTACGATGGCGCGCAGCACCGCGTAGCCGTAATTAAGGTGGACGTTGACACCTCCGCCTTCCGGGTCGCGCCGGAAGGCCTCTCCCGACGCATTTTTCCCAAAAAGGGCCTGCCAGTAAATCCGTGCGGCCTGGGCTTCGAGGTTATCCGGGTCGCCGGAGCGTACCCTTCCGGCCATCTGGCGCAGCCCTTGGTCCGCGCCTGTCGTTTCCTCCAGCAGGCGCGCTTGGGCGCGAAGCTTGGCCTGCACAACCTGCTGCCACGCGCGCTTGCGGGTCGGGAGGGGAACGGCAGCTTGGCGTGCAAACCGCTCGGTCTGCGTCGAGTGCGTCGAGAGGGGCAGGAGCATGGCAGCCGGCAGGTGCTTCTCATTCGAGACGATGAACATGCCTCCGGCGGCCGCCAGACCCGAGAGCACGGCTTGGGTGAAAGAAATCTGCGGGTGCGAGGTCACCAGGACCGCGACGTCCGCGAAAGGAATGGTCTGCGTTTGCGTGTCGCGGGCGCGCAAGCCAGACTCGGGATCGCGTCCGCCGCGACTCCCCTCCTCAGTCGAGGAGGGGGCAGGGGGGTGGTGGTCTTCTCGGCTGCTGGACGCACCCCACGGCTTGCCGAAATCAATGACCAGCAGCCCGCCACGCGCGGACAGGCGCGCAGGCCGGTCGGAGATGTCCAGAATGCGGTCAGTCATGGGCTTCGGAAACCTCCCCTAGCGGGCTCACGATAACCTTTCGCGCATTGAGCTTTCGGAGGGGGTTGAGGAACGGTCGCCAGTAAAGCCCCGACTTCACGACCTCAGCCTTCTCGCGGGCGTCGTTAATGGGAACGAGGAAAAGTCTCGGAGATTCGCGTTGGCTCGTTGCCCCTCTGACGACCCACAGGCTGCGACCACCCCGTCCGTCGTCACACTCAATCACCTCCCCAGGCGCAAGTGAGAACCGGAACTTTGCCAGCGGTCCGTGATCACGTTGAATGATCGGTTTTCGCATTTTGACCCGCCCGTATGCTTCGTCCGTGGGGACCACATCGCCGCCCCACGTCCCTTCCTTTCCGTTCTCATCGACCTCAGCGTAGATCTCGACGTGGTGATTCGACTCGGGGGTCACGTGGCGGGCCGCGCGCCCTTCGCCCAGCGTGAACGTGGGAACAGCCTTCCTGATGCGCACGCGCTTTATGGGTATGCGCCGCCCGTCCGGGGTCTCGAAGCAGGGCAGGTTCTCTTCGCTCGCGAACACTTTCTTCGGGTCACCGCCCCCGAGCTTGGAGAGGACGAGCGCTTTTACGCCGTCGTCAGCGATCTCCTCGGCCTCGCTCTTGGTGAGCGCGGCGAGGGGCTTGCGAACCCGCACGCTGCCGTCGGCCCCCGGGGAGGAATAGATCGTCTCTTCGTGCAATGCTCCGGACACCTTTTTGGAAACTCGATGCGAAACCACGATGCCATTAATCCGCTCGCGAACGGTGTCCACGAAATTCGGCCAGGGACCTTCGAGGGCGGCGAAGCGTTTGCGTCCAGCGGAAGAAGCGCGCTGCGCCGCGTCGCTCAGCCGCCTCACCATGCCCGCGTCCGTCAGCGCGATGACGACGGCGTCCACGGCGTGATGGCGGTGATCGTCCCGAGACTTTTCGACGCGTCCGCCGCCGGTTGAGGGACCATCGTTCAGAATGCCGTTAAGCTTCCATAGATTGCGAAAGTAGGCGGTGGTTTGGCCCGAGGGAGCGAAGACTCGCTGCTGGTGTTCTGGATCAGCCAAGCCTCCGTAGAGGAGACCGACGTAACGGGTTGCCAGTCTCGCGGCATAGGCGGTGTCATTCAGTTGGCGCTTGCGGAAGTCCGCAAGGAACTCTTCGAGATCGCCCTCGTCCATCATGAACCGTTTGAGCTTGGCGCTCACCATGGCGCGTTCGCCGGTAAATCTCTTAACCCGGTCCAAGATCTCCTGGTGACGCTCGGGGTCGCCGGAATAAGCCTCATAGGGTGTCCTGTTGCCTTTGGCGGCGCGGTTCTCAGGGACGTAGCAAAGGGTAAGGTTCTGAAAGGAGTTGTCCACTGAACGGCTGAAAGGGATGATGTGCTCGATATCGAACTGAGGCTCCGGGCCGAAGAGGGCCTGCATGGAGATGGTTTTGCCCGTATAAGGGCACTGCCAGTGGCATTCCTCCGCCAGCAGGTACCTGCGCTTGTCTTCGGGCTTCGGTTCCTTAATCCCCACGTCGCCTTTGACGATCTCCTCCGCAGCCTTAGCGCGGGCTTTTTCATTTCGCCGGTTGATTTCGGACACCACTGCTCGCTGCTTCTTCGATTTCTTAAGATCGCGGGCGAGTTCGATGCGAATGTACGTGGGCTTGCCAAAGCGCCGGACCACGCTGTTGACCACTTTGCGAAGTTCCGTGAGGCTTCGCATCACGGCGGGGTTGCGGATTTCTCTGACTGCCTCTTCGACCGGCGGAAGAAGAGGTTTGGCATCCCTTGCCTCAAACGATTCAGGGTAAATCTGCTTGCGCGCTGCCTGAAGCGGAACACCTTGCTCAAGTAGTGGCAGAAGATTTTCGATGGCCTTCCGCGAGAAGTTCATATAATCGGGCTCGAGCGAAATTTCGCAGAACATGTCTGCCGCCGGATCGTCTAGTTTCCAATGTCCCAAAGCGCGGCGCCTCAGGGCCTCTGGCTTATGGATGCTGAGCACATCCAGGATCGCCTGCTTATGTTCCTCTGCGGACATATCAAGCCAGCGCTCGCCAAAGACGGCGTAGAACGCGGACGTGGTCCGATTGCCCGCCATCCTTTCCTCGCCTCCGCGCTGGAGGTTGAATGGAACATTCTTGGGAAGGCCGAGCAGCGTGCGGACGCTCGGAACAACGCGGCCCTCGGCTTTGCGATCCTTATGGAATGGCAAGTCACCCTGAAGCTCTAGCGCGTCCGAGAGCTTGCCCCGCTCTTCCGGTGTCAGGTATCGTGGCGCTTTGTCTGGCTCCTCGATCTGAAGATCGTTGACCTTCTGGAGCAGCCGGAAACGCTGTGCGGTGAGCAAATAAGCGGGGGCTCGGCGTTCGCCCGGTTCGAGTTCACACTGGCCGACGGTGTCAGGGTCGAACCACAACGGGCGTTGGAAGAAAAGGGCCCGGCTGATCTGCTTCTTCCGGTCGTCACCCAGGAGGGTGGGATGATGCGGGGCCTGGGCAGCCCAGATTTTCTCAAATTCCTCTTCGTACATTGACCGTGCGGTCCAGTGGCCGCGAATTCGCCTTTCGGTAGGAGAGGCTTGGGCGAAAAATTCCCCGAGGGTCCGCGCGTGTTTCTCTTCAATAGCCGTCCGCAGTTCGCCGATCCCCTTCTTGACCGCGCCCTCGTCGTCCTCCTTCTTGGCAGGCCTCAGGCGACCGCTTAAGAAGCCCCGACGCTGGGCGAGGTGATAGAGCGCCCGGCCGAGGAAGTGAGGTTCCAACGGTTCGTCAAGGGCTGCGGCGCGAAGAATGTACGGAAGCGTCTGCTCCGGCTCCGGGTAGGCGTCCGATTGGGCCTTGGCCTTGAACCATTCGGATCCCCGAATGTCCTGGTCTAGCTTGTTAATGAGATCTTGCCGCTTTTCCGGCGTCGAAGGGTCGCCGTCCGGGAGCAAGCCGAACTGCCGTAGGAGATTGAAAGTTTTCGTCAACCGGCGGGCGCGACGCCAGAGTTGGCGGCGATGCAGACGAGCTTCCCGCCGCTTGAGGTTTCTCGACTGCTCCTGACCGGACTCGATGTCGCCTTCCATGCCCGCGTCGAATACACGCACCCCGGCCCGAAGGAGCTTCGAGGGCTCGCCATCCACAAGGCCGATCATGGCCCAGCCAACCGAGTTGGTTCCCAGGTCGATACCGAGGACGAACTCGCCGCAGGGTTGTTCCATCATAACTTCCCCCTTGACAAGCGTTAGCTTTGTGTCATTATACACCTCGTGTATCTCAGCGGCGGTTCCCGCTTATCTTAGTAAGTGGGTTCTACCCGCGTAAGGCCACGCTAGAAATAGCGACCTTGAGCCCCGCCCAGTGCGGGGCTTTCCTTTTTTGGAGGTTGACGCAAGGCCCGGCATCAGCGTCACCGGCTAAGCTTCTCCTCGGCCGAGCCTCAATTCTCCGTACCCTGCGCCCCGCCGCTCACCTTTCCCTTGACAATCCCACAGACCGGTGATAGCCTATTACTGTTGTCTTATGGAAGAAAATGTGTCACTAATGGGAGTCGCGGTCGCCAGTGGGCAAGAGAAGACGGAGTGGTCTGGGCGCAGCGGGGAAAGCAAGGCATTACAAAAAATGAAAAATAGTTGGAACGAAGCTAAGAACTCGTTGAAAACAAAGGATATCACTTTTTTAAAGGGTGCAAATTTCGTGCGTTTTGCGTGCAAATTGACACTGATTTCACGGCAAAAGGAGCAAAAAACACTGCGTTTTGCGAAAACAAACCGAAAGTCCGCAGCGCAAGGCAAGGCCGCGATAATGACAAATAGTCGGCTAGACAAGCTCCGGGTTGCATCCGCGCCAACCTCTCAGGTTGTGGAAAAACCCTCTCGGCGCTGTCTTTCCGAGTGGCTATGAGCCTGCCGTCCATCCAATCAGATGAAAGCCAGCCTCTCATCGCCTGACGCCCGGCACCCCCCCTCATAGATGCGCCAGCCGACCTGACACCTGGCACCCCGTGACTTCGGCGTTATTGACTTTGGCTTTTCGCAATCTGATAATTCATTATCGGCCCGAATACGGTCGGCTCTGCGGAAATGGGGCCATCAGGGAGGGCGAAGCGGCCTCCCGCCAAGAATTCGCGATGGAATTACATCTCAGGTCCGAGAGGGCGTACTCCTACAACCCGGCGCCTGAGACTCGACACCTACATCACGAGGGTACATGTCCACTGCCACCAATCATGTCGTGAAAGCTGCGAAGCGGGAATTACTCGTTGACGCCTACCGGATGGTTTACATGTCGCGACGCGTGGACGACAAGGAGATTCAGCTCAAGCGCCAGAACCGGGCCTTCTTCCAGATCAGCGGCGTCGGTCACGAAACCATTGGCGTGGCGACCGCCCTGCACCTGAAACCCGGCTATGACTGGTTTTATCCTTACTACCGCGATCGCGCATTTTGCCTGCAATTGGGCGTGACACCCTACGAGATGTTCTTGAGCTCAGTCGGGGCCAAGGACGATCCCGCCTCGGCGGGGCGCCAGATGCCTTCGCATTGGGGTCACAAGAAGCTCCACATTGTTTCTCAGTCCAGTCCCACCGGGACGCAGATCCTACAGGCCGTGGGCGCCGCTGAAGGCAGCCAGTATTTCGCCCTGGTGAAAGAAGCCGCAGACCTTGCCTCGAGCTTTCATTCTGATGAAGTCGTCTACGTTTCTCTTGGCGACGGCGCTTCGAGCGAGGGTGAATTCTGGGAATCGCTCAACTGGGCTTGCAGCCGCAGATTGCCGGTCCTTTATGTGGTGGAAGACAACGGGTACGCGATTTCTGTGCCGGTGGATGTGCAAACCGCCGGCGGCAGCATTTCGCGGCTGGTGAAGAGCTTTCCTCACCTGCTGGTGCTCGAATGTGACGGCACGGATTTTCCCGAGAGTTACGAAGTGGCCGGGAAAGCAGTGGAGTATGTGCGGCAGGGGAAAGGGCCTGCCCTGATTCACGCCCATGTGGTGAGACCTTACTCCCACTCCCTTTCCGACGACGAACGGCTTTACAAATCCGAAGAGGTGCGTCAGCGGGAAGCGCAGCGGGACCCTCTGCTTCGGCTCGGCAATCTGCTGCGGCAGGAGCGGCTGGTCAGTGAGAAAGAGTTGAAAGAAATCGAGGCTGAGGTGGACCTTGAAATCCGCGAGGCCGTCGACCAGGCCCTGGCTGCCGAAACCCCATCGCCCAACTCGGTCTTGCGCTACCTTTACTCCCCCACCGTGGACCCCACTTCCGAGCAGTTCGACCAGCCGGCGAAGTTCCATGGCGAGCCCAAGACCATGGTCGATCTCATCAATGCCGCCCTGCGCGACGAAATGGCGCGTGACCCGCGCGTGGTTGTCTTTGGCGAAGACGTGGCGGATTGCAGCCACGAAGACGAACTCCCCAAAGTGAAGGGTAAAGGCGGCGTTTTCAAGGTGACGCATGGATTGCAGCGGCACTTCGGCAGCGCGCGCTGTTACAATTCTTCTCTAGCGGAGGCGGGCATTGTCGGCCGGGCCATCGGCATGGCCACGCGGGGCTTGAAACCCGTAGTGGAAATCCAGTTTTTCGACTATATCTGGCCGGCGATGATGCAGATTCGCGACGAGGCGACTACCCTTCGCTGGCGGTCCAACAACGACTTCTCCTGCCCGTTCGTCATACGGGTTCCTATCGGAGGATACCTAGCTGGGGGGGCGATTTATCATAGCCAATCCGGAGAATGCGTTTTTACTCACTTGCCCGGTCTGCGGGTGGTGATGCCTGCCACCGCGCTGGATGCTAATGGTTTGCTCCGCACCGCCATACGTTGTGATGATCCTGTACTGTTTCTTGAGCCGAAGCATCTCTACCGCCAGACCTATAACCGCGCTCCTTATCCCGGAGGCGATTACATGATTCCCTTTGGCAAGGCTAGACTGGTCCAGGAGGGCACAACGCTGACGATTGTGACCTATGGCTCGCTCGTTCACCGTGCCGTCCAGGGGTTAAAGGCCCTCGAGCAGGAAGGGATTAAGCCCGAGATTCTCGACCTGCGCTCGCTCAATCCTTACGACTGGGAGCTGATTGTTGCCTCGGTGAAAAAGACTAACCGCGTTTTGGTCCTGCACGAAGACAATATTTCCTGGGGGTATGGAGCGGAGATCGCTGCCCGCATCGCGGACGAACTCTTTGAGTTTCTCGACGCTCCGGTGCGGCGACTGGCGGCAAAGGACGTCTTCATTCCTTATCACCCTGTGCTCGAAGATGCCGTGCTCCCTCAACCGGCGGATATCGTGCGCGCGGCAAGAGCCCTTGCCACTTACTAAAGCCAAGAGCGATTTCAAATTTCAAATGGCAAACAGCAAATGGCAAATGGGTCTTGGCCTTAATTTCGCCATTTGATTTCTTTATACCCCGGTTGCTATCCGATCCCCAATTCATCCACTTTCTCGAGCGGGGTTCCGCATTGACGGCAAATGACCGCGCCGCAGTCGCCGCATACGAGCGGCTCCGGAACCTCCTCGCCGCATAGGGGGCAATAGAGCGGCTGGCCTTCCTGGCCTTCTTTTTCGCCCATCTGTTCGCCTCCCGCCACGTCGTCAATCCGTGGGCGGCGCACACATTAGCCTTGAATGCATGCGCCCCGCTCTTCGCACAAGCGGCGAAACAACCGACGGGGCGGCGACACGAGAAAGCAGTGTCGCCGCCACCCGAGAGGATTCAAGAACTTCTCGACTCTCGACTCTCGACTCCTCGACTTGAACCCGCCCCGACCTCAGAAACTCCCGGATGACACGTTGAACCTCCTCGAGCTTCCCCGTAAAGAAATGGTCCGCGTTCTCGACCCAATGAATTTGTTTGGGCTCGGCCAACGAGTCAAAAAACGCCTCCACTTCTGCGCGCGACCCAAATTGGTCCTGAGTTCCCTGAATGATGAGCTTGGGTTTTGAGACACCTTGCAGATAGTGCATGTTCCTGGAACCGACCGGAACTCCGAGTCCGACAAGCGCAATCACGCGCGGATCTCTTGCTCCGACCGGTAGCCCAACGGCCGCCCCGAAAGAAAATCCAATGAGGCAAACAGGAATGGCGGGGAAGCGAACGCTAAGGTAATCCAGCGCTGCCGTGACGTCTTGACTTTCGCCGATGCCATCGCTGAAGCTTCCGGCGCTCTTTCCGACTCCCCGAAAATTGAAGCGCAGCGCCGGCAGACCTGCCTGCGTGGCGGCTTTGGCAGCTCTGAAAACTACCTTGTTGTGCATCGTCCCACCATAAAGCGGATGAGGATGGCACACCAGCGCCGCGAAGCCGGGCTTTGCCTTAGGGTCCCATTCAAGGAGGGCTTCGAGCGCCCCTTCGAGGTTGGGGATGAGAAGATGTTCGACTTTCGTAATTCACCTCCATAATAGTGTAGAATAAGCGGCCAGATTTCGAATACTTCTTTTGAGTGCGGCAGCGAACAGGAGGATTCATATCCGACTTAAGATTGTTGCCTTCCTATTATTGATTGCTGCCGGGATCATCGCATACCATTATTATGCTTCCAGGCGCAAGCAAGGTTCTCCCGCGGAGTTGGCGTACGTCCTGCCCAACTCGTTGGAGGTAGTGGATGCCCCGGGAGAAATTCGCCTTGCGGTCGAATCTGTGAAGGCAGGCGACCAAGTCCAAGTGCTTCAGCGTGCGCACGATTGGGCGAGAGTCAAGCTGGCGGACGGCCGCACCGGTTGGGTGGAATACAAGAATCTTCTGGACTCGCAGTCCTACGAAGCCTCGCAAAGGTTGCTGAAGGACCTCGAGAGCCTTCCCGTGCAGGCTGAGGGGCACGCCCCCCAATCCATTAATTTGAGGTTCGAACCCTCCCGTGACTCAACCTCTTTGGCGCAGCTTCCCAATAACCAGAAACTGGAGGTGTTTGGGCGGAAGATTGTGGAAAGGCCCGCGCGGCCCGGTCAGCCTTCCTCACCCCCGGTCAAGGAAGCGTGGTATCTCGTTCGGGCGGACAAGCATGCGGGCTGGGTTCTGGGCCGCTCTGTCACACTCGATATACCTGAGCCTCTTGGCGCTTATGCGCAGAGTTCCAACTTGGTGGCTTGGCTAGTGCTTAACAATGTGACTGATGAGAGCCGCCAAGTTCCGCAATACCTTGCTGCTGACCGCTCAGGCAACCAGGAGGCGGATTTCACCCACATCCGTGTCTTCACCTGGTGGGCGAAAAATCACCAGTACGTTACGGCCTACGTCGAAAGCGGCCTTCAAGGATACTTTCCCATTCGCGTGGCGCAGTCGGGCAATGTCCCGTATTTCCGTCTGAACCTGGTGGACGAGGATGGGAATAGAATTCAGAAGGTGTACGGTTTGTTTAATACCATTGTCCGCCCGCTAGGGATCGTCGAGGGATGGGAGAGCAATGCGATGCCGACCCAGTCTCCCTCACGACGCCCGCGGCGCCGGCATTAGCGGACTGGGAAAACTATCTGAGAGAATTTCCGATGCAAGGCTCGAATTCACCAATCACTCCTCCAATTCCAGTTCCAGCCAACCCTGTACTTTACCGGTTTTGGCGAGGAGTAATCCGGCTGTGGTTCGCCTTCACCTTTCGCAAGATCCGCATCCTCCACGAGGAGCGGTTGAAGGGGCCAGAGCCGGCCCTGCTGGTGGTGAGCCATCCGGAAAGCTTTCTTGACGCCCTCATTCTAGTGGCGGGGCTCGAGCGTCGGGTGCGATGCCTCATCCCCGCAGGGTTGGTCCATGGCCTGTTTCATTCCCTGCTGGCGCGAGGCTTGGGCATGATCAGTTTCCTCCCCGAAAACCGGCCATTGGCGCTTGAAAGGTGCTGTGCGCTCCTGGCGGAGAAGGCTGCCGTTGTGACCTTTGTCGAGCCCGGCCCAGCGTATTCTGCCGAGGGGAGCGGGCTCGCTGCCGCTGCCGCATCCATAGCCGTGGAAGCGGAGCGCCGGCATTCTGGGGGCCTGGGACTCCGGTTGTTTCCCGTCTATCTCTTCGTGCCGGTGGGTCACACACACACGAGAGAGTTATTGATCGACATCGACCAACCGGAGATTGCGCAAGACGGCATTTCTCGGGCCGAAGGTAGTGAGCGAGATCAGGTTAAAGAAGTTGCCCAGCGCCTGGAAACAAGATGTCAGGAGAATTCTTTCCGGCTTCAGCCCGCGGCTCTGGCGGAATTCCTGGGCGACCTCGAACAAGCATTGCGTGATGAACTTAAGCAAGAACTGAGCTCGCATCCGTCAGGGAAACAGAAACTGGAGGGTTTTGAACTGAGTCGATTCGTTGTCCAATGGGCGGAGCAAATGAATTACTTGCATCCGGGCCTGCTGGTTTCGTTGCGGGAGTCGCTTGCGGCATGGCGCGAGACCTGCCGGCGCGGTGCGCTCCATCGCCTCGAGGTGGAAGGGGCGGGAGCCTGGTTGGAGAGGCCGCTGGGCTGGGGCGTTGTCTTGCTGGAAACCGTGGCGGGGTTTGCCCTGGCCTTCTACGGTTTGCTCAATCATCTTGTTGCCTTGGTGGTCCTTTATTGGGCGGGATTACTTAAAAAGGAAAGCGGCCGGGACAAGACCACAGCATGGCTGGAGCGTGGTTTGGTTGTATTGGGCTCTTATATAGTTGAGGTTTTTCTGGTCGCCCGCTTTTGGGGTCGGCGCGCTGCGGGATACTACCTGCCCACCCTTCCTCTCTCCGGCCTGTACTTGTGGCGCTACGCTTGGTTGCTGCGGCATCAAGTTCGCATCGCTTTCCTTTCTTTCACTCTCTCTGTGGAGGCGGCCGGCACGGCACGCCTGCGCAAGGAGTTTCTGAATGAAATCAACCAGGCGCTCAGCTTCTATGCAGAAATGCTCGACCTCCCACACTAAGTCGATCTCCACGGATTGCACAGATTATGCAGACTTGGCGCGCAGTGAATGGGCGCCCTTGCTTAGCGCGGATCTACTGTTGTACACGGGGCCGAGTGGGAAAGCTCAGCCCTCTCCCCCTTGAGGGAGTCTGTGTGATAACCCTGGTTTGCGTGTCATTCCGAGGAGCCGCAGGCGACGAGGAATCTTGCACTGCCTTGAAAATACTCAGAGCGAGATTCCTCGCTCCGCTCGGAATGACAGTGTAGGCAGGGCTATCACACAGACTCTGGGGGAGAGGGTGGCCCGCGACGGCGCTTTCAGCAGCCGCCGCGGGAGGGGTGAGGGGGTCGGTCAAGCCCTGCCGTGCTCCGGCTTCAGGGGGAGCCCTCTCGCCTGTAAAAGGGCGAGGATCCAACTGTTTTCGTCTCGGAGCCTTTCACCGCGGTGGTGTGTGGCTCCGGCCCGCAGCGGCGCACCCAGGACGATATTACTATCTTCAAGTCGTGCGGGATTGGCACGTGGGACCTAGCGGTCGCCGCCTACGTCTACCGCCAGGCTCTGGAAAAAGGGAAGGGCAGGGAATTGGATTTATAGTGATCCTGAATCCTTCACTTCTTCGCCTTTTCCAAGACAATCTTCTGCGCCACAATCTCACCGCTTTCGGTAAGATCACCCTCCACGTGAATCTTTAAGCCGACCCGCAGGTCTTTGCTGCTGGCGGGGCTGCCGTCGTCACTCTTGAACTCAGTCTTGTCATCGTAGCTCACGTGGAAAATGATGTTTTCTTCGGTGTGCACGGTGAGCTTATTGTGGTCAAGAGAATTGATCTTGCCATCCAGGGTAAAGTTCGTCGCTTGGTCGGTGGGCAAGCTCTTGGCGATCGGCTCCTCAGAGAAGGAACTCCAAGCGAGGCATGCCAGCAATATCATCACAGGCACGTAAAGGGAAACAGCGCGCAAGCGAAACATGGTTTTATCCTCGCTTAGAAGTATACACCGCATCAATGGACCGCTAGGAAAGAATAGACGCCTGCGGGCGGTGTTACGGGCGACGAACTGGGATTGCAGAAGTGAAGTAGAACCGTGCCCGCCGCGCTCGCATAAGCATTCAGTGAAACGTTGCCCAGCGCCGAGGGTGGAGTAATGTTTGAAATCCTGTCAGTCGCAAGCAGGAGCAGGATCGACCCGATACCTGGCAGGCGAAACCTGAAACCTGTCTTTCCCGCCCTGGATCCTGAATCCTGAATCCCGCTCTTCTTACCATACGATCACCCTCCCTGTGACTCCCGCGGCGGAGGCCACAAGATAGAGATTCGTGCCGTCGTAGCTAATTGGCGTCTGAAACCAGATCGCGCCCGCGCTGGTCATTTGAATGATAGCGCAGATCGGCGCGCGGCCGAGAAGATGCGGGACTGTGCAATTGCCCGCCGCGCTGGCAGCCACGCTCACCGCGCCGAACAACGCGGTGGCTTGCTGCACGGCGACAACTGTGGAGGCGCTGGTGGTGATGACGCCGACCAAGGCGTCACCCGCCTGCGCGCCCACCGAATTCGACTGGTAGTAAAAACCGTTCGTGGAGTTGTAGAAAAGGTAACTCGTTTGGTTGGCCGGCGCCGGCCCCAGCGTGGGCGCGCTCGTGGGAGCATAGGCCACCCCTTGCGCGAAAAGCACACCCGCCGTGATGCCAGGGACCAAAGTGCTGGAGGTGGAGAGGACGAAGCCTGAAACCAACCCATTGCATCCGAGTGGCTGAAATAAGGGAAGCGGGAGATCGCTCATGAATGCCACATTCGCATCCAGCAGCGCCCAGTTTTGGTCCTGGTCAGCCTCGTAGCTGGTCAGGCCGTGCTGGGATTGAATCAGACCCTTACGTGGGAGGACTGTTCTTGTTACCGCCATGTTTAAACCTCAGTGACGAGTGATGAGTGACAAGCTCAGTGACGAGTGACGGGTAACGAGTGACGAGCCGGAAATTCAGTGACAAGTGACGAGCGATCACTGATGAGCGAAGAAGTGTCTTGCTCTCAGCTCTCGGATCGTCACGAACCACTGCACTTTTGCTCGTCACTCGTCACTTGTCACTCGTCACTGCCTTCTAATTCGCACTATTCAGACTCAAGCGTAAGCAAATCGCGTAGACTTTAATGATTCCGTCATTGGTCACGACTTCCGTCCCGTTTTGCCAATAGGTTGTCCGAAGAGTTACCACGCCCGTCGCATCGTTGATGTCCCAGCCGCCAGGGTAGTTATAAAGCTGGCCCGGCTGCGAATTAGCCTGGGCCGGCGGAGCTGCCTGGCCGGGCACGAATCCCGGCGCCGGCGAGCGGTTGCTGTAGATCACCGAGATGAATTGGCACTCCGCGCGCGAGTAAGTGTAGCCGTCGTCAGGATCGACCGGGGTTGGGACGGTGCTGCCGTTGGCATAGAAGCCCATGAAAATCAGCTTGCTGCGCACGGTGCCAAACTTGGCGTTGTGCGAAATTTTCAGCATGCTGTCGTCCGTGAGCGGCTGGCTGGCCGCGATGGCGCTGTCGGCAATATCGAAAAACCCAGGAATCGTACTTAATGTTAGTTGGGACATACGGCACCAATCGAAAAATTATGAATGGTGAATTGTAAATTGCGGAGTCGCAATGGTTTTCGTGCTTTTAATTTACTATTCACCATTTACTATTCACCATTCTTCTCAGAAGATTGTGTTCCCCGGCGTCCCATCGCTGTTCTCGCCGCCCATAGCTGCAGAAGAAATGTACATGTACTGTGCCTGCTCCTGGGGCGTGGCTTCGTCCCAGGGAGGAATATTAGCGGCGGCTGACGCGATCTGGTAAGGCGGCGAGATGTTGATGAAACGCGTATCGAGCAAGGTGAAATCCACCGTGGCGTGGCTGTAGTTTGGCTGCCGATCAACAACTTCGCAGACCACGTTGTTCAAACCCAGCTTACCCGTCTTCAGATCGAGAATCTTCGGGTGGCTCAGCCAGACGTAATCGCCCAGCTCCACCGGCACCGTGGCGAGCTGTGCCGTGAGCTTGTACGTAGGTGTGGCGAAGGCGTGACGGCGAAAGGTGCGGTCAGCGGCCAGACGAGAGAGCATCATGCCGCCGCGCGCCACCCGCAGGCCGGTGGACTGGATTTGCTGCTCGAACACCTGACGATAAGTTTGAAGCGAAGTTTGCTGCTCGTAGCTCACCTGGTAACCGTAACTGCGCGCCGCAGTGGTGATGCCGCCCTGCTGCACGTCCAATTGAAAGGTAACCAGGTTGATAATATTCTGCCGCTGAGTTTGGGGGATTCCCATAATGTTTTTGGCGCTGAAGGCGAATTCGGGCGTCTGCTCGACCGGCGGCTTCATGGTCTTCAGCGAGAGTCGTCCATCGGCGCGAACGATCCAATAAAGGCCCAGGGGCTTCAAGATTTGCTCCTCGATGAACTGCTTTCCATCGATGGGTCGCGTGATCACAAAATCAAACCAGACGCCGGAAAACTCCCCCTCCCGGAAGGCGAGCAAGCCGGGAACGTCGATGTAGGCATTGGGATTGATCAGCGTCGCGTCCTGGCCGGGCGTATAGATCGCCCAACCTTCCGGCGGCGGCATGGGCTCGTAGTTCTGCTGCGATTCGTAGATGGGCGCAAGGCTCTGCATCACGTAATTCGAGGTCAGGAGGGCCGGATCCTGACCCACACCCAATTCGTTCTGGAGGACGGCGAGGATGATGTCGATGGGATTGCCGGCCACGTAGCGGGGGTTTTGGTCGCTTACCGGGTAGCCGTTCTCCAGCCACGAAGCGCCGACGGGTTGCTGCGCCTTGGGGCCGCCAGGGGTCCACCAAAGAGGGCCCCCGCGCAGCCAAATCTGCATCCCCTGAATAAAACGCTGTACGTCTGCGCACTGAAGGGTGATGCGGCCATCCGTGTCCTGGCCCACCTGTGTGATCTGCATGGTTTGCAGCGTCGTGAAATCGCCCAGAGCCATGCCCGGAAATCCTTGCCTGAGCTGGACCAGCCTGCCAATCAGCGCGTTCTGGGCCGCCAAGCCCTTCAGCGTGCCGCTCGGGTCAATGCAAGTGACTGTCATGCTACCCAGCGAGGAGGCTCCTTCAAGCTCATTCACCGATTGGCTTGCCCCCTGCGGGATTTGCAAATACGGGATAATCGTCGGCGTATTGCCCAGAGAGAGCAGGAGGCCCGGATGCGTCGCCACCAGATAAAACCACGCCGTGGGAGTGAAGCCCGGCCACACTTCAAATTCGTATGGCAAATCGCGCGAGGCCAGTGAGTACATCAGCAGCGAGCCGTCACCCGTGGTGGAGCGCACAGTCCGCTGGCTGGTGATGAGCGTGGTCAGGTAGGCATCCAGGCTGCCATAAACTCCGGCAAAATAGCCGGCGACCCCTGAGACGTTATAAAGCTGAAGCAACGCTAGAAGCATGCTCCAACTCTGTTCTTGCGAGACGCTCAGCGGTGAGCCTGAATAGCCGCCGGGCGAATCATTGAAGAATTTGAAGCCGCTGAAGGCGGTGAGCTGCTGGTAAGTTTCGTTATAGGAATTTGTGGCCGACGATTTCAAAATCTGCCGATTCTGAAGCAGGAAATTCTGGTCGACAAACTCGAGGCATTGCAAAGCCAAATCATCGCGTCCAAGAGCGTGGCAGAAAAGCGCTGCCCAAGTGCCTGCGGCGTCGCAAGCCTGGCTGGTATCGAGGCCGGCGGGCGGGGTCGCCTCAGAGCCGGCCCCTTGAGCGAAGTGGCCGGGCACGCCGCCGCTGGGAGGGATATAAAGGACGCCGATGACGTTCGTGGCGAGGGTGTCCGCAGCCAGTGCCACCTGTGCTGCGGTGACATTTAGCGCAGCGGCTTGAGCGGCGGTGATCGAGTTGGTTTTCTGAAGCTGAATCGCAGCGGTAGGAAGCGTGGCGGCGCTGCGCTGAAAGGCAAAATAAAGGTCGATTTGGTGCTCGGTGGAGACGCGGCACTGAATTCCGGGCACGAACTGATAGCCGGGATTTACATAGGTGCCATAGCCAAGGTAAAAGAGGCCATTCGTGATATCGCCGCAACCGTAAGGTGCAATCCCGTATAACCCCACTCCATACCCGCCACTGGTTGTGGATTGCAGCGTCAGGAGGAACTCGAGCATGCGCTGCAGGTAAAGCGCGGGGCTGTAATCCTGCGTGAGCTGCATGTAAATGCAATAGGCATAGCACACCCAGCCCATGGCGCCGGCACGGATGTAGGCCTGATCCACCAGGCCATAGTAGGTATCGTAACTGAAGGCGAGCGAATTCGCGGGTTGGGTGGAGCCGGCGGAGAAGTTGTCGAAGTACAGGTCGCCCGGGGCCGTCAACGTAACCACGAAGCTCCGGATCGAAGTGAGCGTATCGCCCGCCAGCGTCGAGACCAGGCTGGCCACGTTGACGAGCTCGAAGCGGTAAAGCCCGTTGCCGGGACCGACAGCGATCGTTATTACGGTACCGCTAAGCGCCGCGGCTGCCGGAGTGCCTGACGTCACCTGCACGCTCGTCACTTTGCCGGCAGCGGTCCTGACCCCGAGGGCAAAGTTAAAGGTGACGGCTTCAGCTTCTTTATGCTGAAACTGTACCTGGGTGTCCGTGGTGTCCGGAAGCCCGCTGCCGCAGTAGGTGAAAGTGTCGTTGGCAGTGCTGGCGTGGAAGTCCACCACCAGACCCTCGCCGTAAGGCGGCTGAGTTGGATCGTTGATGTCGGTTACCGAATCCGCGGCGTTGCTCTTCGTCCAGCGCGTTGCGGATTCCCCGTCTTCGCCGTCTTCGAAAATAATCGCCGCCAGATAGCCAGGGTTGTCCAAAATATCGTCGAGCTGTTTGATGATGCGGGCCGCCGCCACGAAGTTCCCCGAGGCCGTGAAAGCGATGATCGCCAGCGCGCAATCGTAGATGTAGCTGCGGTTCTGGAGGGCGGCCCCGTTGCTCATCGTGGGATCGGGGAAGTAGAGCGGGTCGGAAGTAGGAACGATAAAGCTGAGGGGCAATGAGGGGAAAGCCCAATCGGCGGCCAGGGACGTACAAACCTGCGTGGGTCCTTTCACCGGGTCGTTGTACAGCACGTGCACGGTCGGCGTGCCCGGATAAAGCGGATGGCTCGAGCCGCAGCGAGCGTGGAAGTCGTCTTGGACGATAATGGGGATGTTGTCTTCCTGGAGATACTCGACGTCCGTCTTGGCGTAAATCCGCGCAAAATAGTTGGTGAGCTTGTAGCCGACCCCTGTATTTGAGTGGCACAGCCAGCCGGAGGGCAGGTACTCGCCCGACCAGCCCACAACGGGTTGCGGGACGCTGGTAGGGTAGAGCACGGCGATCACCAATCCCGGATTGGGCACCTGCGCGCCCCAGTATCCGTAAAGCCCTTGCTGAACCAGCAGCGACTGGAACTGCGACGGCGCGGGATATTGCCCTAGCATCGGCCCCGAGGTGTAGGCCCCTGTGCCCACTGCGGAACTCTGGTAATAGAACAGATCCGTCTTGACAAATAGGTCGATGCGATAGTTCGTCATCGCCTGCTGAGGATTGAAGAGATAACCGTAAATCGTCAGCCCTGGCAGCACAGGGTAAGTCACCCCATTGATCACCGAGCCATTGGGGTTGTCCGCGTACATCTGCTCATAGTAAGCGCTGATTTGGGCAGCCGTGACGGGCAGCACGGGCGGGAAAAGCGGGCCCCACGGGAGCGCGATAGGCGAGAGGTCGATGGGGCAGCCGTCCGGCCCGACTTGGTCATCCATCCCCAGCATTAAAATGCCGGGTGGCGCCATGGCGATGCTTTCGCAAGCCGTCTGCGCGAACTGGCTCAGGTCATTCTGCGAAACAATGCCGCATTCGATGAAAGGCGGCGTCGTCGGAACGCAGGGAGCGCCGGGCCAGGAGGTCGCCGGGAAGCCGGTCTCGAGCGCGTTGGCTTCCCAGCCTTGAACGAGCTTCTCCTGCCGCGCGTAGAGCCAGGTGAGCGACTGGGCAACATCGCCGTAAAAATCGCCGGGATAATATTGCGAAACGGTGGGCATTTTCAAAAAAGGTCAAAGTGTAAAGTGTAAAGACTAAACGGAATGTGCGACTTTATCCTTTATTCTTTATCCTTTACCCTTTACTCTTTAAACCTTTCCTTTAATCCCCCTTTACCCTTTATCCTTTACCCTTTAACCTCTTTTACGTCCCGTACGCCCCCACTCCATAAAGCGTGACGCCGTACCCGCCAAGGGTTGTCACCACCTGGGCCGTTGTAGGGAAGCTCGCGATGGCGATGGCAAAGTCCGGGATCTCGACGACGTAATACGCCTGCTTCTGCGCCTGCGCCAGCGCCTGCGTCCAAATCTGATTTCCTTGAATCATAAGAAATCAGAAATCAGAAATCAGAAATTAGAAAAAACCCTGCTCGTTCCTGATTCCTTGCTCCTTTCTGCTTTCTAGGTTCTGCTTTCTGATTTTCAACTGACCACCTGCCTAAACTTCAACTTAAAGGTGTACTGCCCTGGCGCTTTGTAGGCCGCCGTCCAATCGGTATCCTCCAGCCAGTAGTTGGTGAATTGCGACTGGGAAGCGTCCGGGTAGTAGCCGAACTGCCCGCCCCCGAGTGCAAACTGTATGAACTGGTTCCAAGCCTGCACATCTGCGCCTATTCCCACCCACTCCATCTCGAGCTTGAGGAAAGTATCGATGCGCTCGAGCACTGCCTCACGCACCCCGGCGCTCGAAATGTTATCGTGCCGGACGGCGTTGTATTCATAAGCCGGCACCTTGCGCGGCGGCCGCTGAAACGTCAGCGTCACAGGCCCCGTGCCGGGATCGTAAACTATCTGTGGATTGCTCATCGTTTCCGACTCAAAATAGTGAATAGTGAATAGTAAATGGCGAATTGAAGTGTGGGGTCGATTCTTCTGCTCTTAATTCACTATTCATAATTCACTATTTATAATTTAACCGGCGGCATACGGCGTCTTCTGCACTGTTGTGGCGTTGAGGGGCACGCCACGCTGCACCGCTGTGTTTAGCGTGGTGGCGAGCCATTGTCCGGCCTGTGCCTCGCCCACCACCATCACCGTGAGGTTGCCGCTGGGGGGATTAAGCGCACCCGCCGCGCCGGGAGCGAGCCCGTAGGCGCCCGTTTGTGGAGCCCCGCCAACGCTCCCATATCCGCCCGCTCCGGATCGGCCGGCCGCTTCGCGACCGGAGCCCGCGCTCTTTCCACCCGGCATCGCGGCGGCCGCTGCGCCTGCCACTCCGGCAATGGCGCCCCATTCCGCCGCCGCTTCGAAATCTGTGGCCGCAGCGGCCGCCGCATCGGGGTCGCCGAAAAAGATGGCTTGTGCTAGAAACCACAGGCCCTGCGCCAGAGCGTTGAGTGCGTTGACGCCCGCCTGTTCTGCGATTGAGGCCAAGGCGGCCTTGGCCGCCTGTTCCATGGCCTTGCCGACATTCTCACCGTAGATGGACGCCGCGATCCCGGCCGCCGTCATGGCGTCGCTGGTCGCCAGGAATGCCCCGCCGGCTACCATCTGGAAATCTTGCAGGGCGTTTCGAGCCGCGCTCAGCGACTGGGTCGTCTCGCTCGCCCAAGTTTGCACGCTGGGGGTCAGTTCGTTGAGCATATCGGCGGAGACTTGCCGCGCCAACGTGTCGAACTCCTGGAGCGGCGCGACGAGCTCCCGGTTCAGGTCGCCCGTCATGGGTGACGCTGCTCCCGCCGGCCCCCTACCTTTGCGTTTGAAATTGTCACTTGCCATCTCGAGGATCACTCCCTCTTAGTTCTCAGTTGTCAGTATTCAGTTCTCAGTCCAAGCTGAGAGCCGACAAACTGCGTTCACGAGTGATTGATTCTTGCCGTGTCCTCATGTCGGGAACCTTTGTCACCTCTTGAAAACGGCGACTCATTTCAGTCTCAGGTTCTTACTGACAACTGACGACTGACTACTGACAACTTCACCAAAAAACGTGTTTTGCCTTGCTCCCATCTGCGTAATCTGCGTCATCGGCCGCTAACAGCATTTGTGTCGCGGCGTCGTCAACTCGCCAAAGGGCCACCGCGCGGAATAGCATCTCGCTCGGAGTTTTCGCGTACAAGCGCGCCATTGCCGCTGCTTCCCTCAGCATGACCCGGTTCGCTTCCAGAAAACGTTTCCAGGTCCTGGCCGTTTGCCAGAACCTGGCCTCGCAGGTACTTCATAATGAATTCAGTGTCCTCTTTCGGCAGCCAGGTGGGATCGAACTGCGTGGTACCTGGCTCGAGGGAGGGCTTAGGATCGACGAACGCCTCATTGAGCATCTGCCGGTCTTCGCGGACCAGCAGGAGTGTTTCCTCAGCCGTCAGTTCCGGCCTCACACCGACGCCGACTAGATCTAGTTTTTCCCGCAACTCGCGAGGCCACCCGCTGCGGCGCAGTGCCCAATAGAATTTCGTCGGCCGCCGCAGCAGCACTCCATAGCCGCTCTTGGGAAGGAGCACGCGCCGCGGTTCTTCGAAAGCGCTATCTTCCGCAAGTCTTCGGAAGTCAGCCGCCGTCGCGATGTGATTCGTTTCTGTCATAAGGACCTACCATCGGTTGATCGGGAGATCGGGTGAACAATTTGTGATTGGCGACTGGTGATTTGCGATTGAAAAGCCCAATCACAAATCAGAAATCACAAATCACAAATTGTTCACCCGATCTCCCGATCTCCCGATTAGACCTGCCTCCACACCATCCCCACCTGATCTCCCGCCGGGCGTGTGGAATCCGCGACCCCCTTGAACTTCACCCCAAACGTGGTTTCCTTGCCCCGCTGGAAGGGAAGCTTGATCGCTTCAGCTTGGTACGCCTGGTAGAGATGTGAGACCACGAACTTTCCCGTCGCATCGCGACGCGGAGAGATGGTTGCGACCCCAATCTTGGGCACAGGAATAATGCCGCCAAAAGTGATCTGCTCATACGCCTGCGCGCCGGAGGGCTGACTCGTGTCCGTGCCGGTCGAGAAGGTTCCTGGAGGAAAGAAACTGATCAAGTTTGCCAAGTTCGACTGCTTGATGGTGACGTCGATCTCGTAGGCGTCGGCAGTCATCACCACATCGATGGGCGAGGCGATTTGGTCGGCTCCGATCTCTTGGTACTTGGGCGTCAAGGCGGTAGTGGTCGCCCCTTCGGTCGCCCCGGCAAAATAGGCGCCGTAGGGCCCCACAAACAACCAAGCGGCGGTGCCATCGGTGATAGGCGGGCCGGGGGCAGTGAGCCAGGATGGAGGCGACGCGCCGGAGGTCCCTGCGACCAAGCACAGTTCCGTATTGTTGTTGGCGTCTTTGATCATCTGGCTGACCGTGTAGGCGGTCGTTGCCGCCCACGCCGCCAGCCCGGCCGGCTGCGCCGGCGAGCCATCCGCCCCGATCACCAACCGGTTTCCGTGCGTCGGCTCAGGCACGTAGAGCCACAGGCGGCCCGGACCTTGATGAATTGCTGTCGGCGTTAAACTCGGAGCCATGTCTCCTCCAAAACTAGAAACTAGAAATCAGAAATCAGAAAACACCTTTTCTGCTTTCTACTTTTTGCCTTCTGACTTCCTACGTCTCCTCGATCTCTACACTCACACTCATCGTCGCCGCCATGACGAAGCCGCTCTGCGCTCCGGCGCGGATTTCTTCAAACGTGTGGCGGTCAACAAAGATCTTCATGAGTTTTCCGCTTGCCAGTCCCGGCGAAAGTGCGCCGGCCGGGAAGGGCGGAGAAGGCAAAGGAAGATTGGTGAGCAGGAAATCGCCCGGCGACGATTCCCAAAGCGTATCGAGCACTGCCCGCACGGCGCGGATGTAATCTTGCGTTATTTCGGCCAGGGTATTCCGGTCCTGATGCGTGAGGGCAACGACGCAACTGAGCTGTATCGTCTGGTGCAGGCTAAAGTCTGCTTCTTCGTCGAAGGCCACCCTATCGGGCGTCAGCAGAATCGCCGGGAACTGCTGCACCGGAAGCAACGCCAAATCGTATTCAACGAACGGCGCATAAGAGCCGGGTACGCCGGAGACGAAGTCCAGCGCGGCTTGAATGTCGCGGTTTATTATCGCGAGGAGTTGCCTGACGACTTGCTTCGATAACCCGGCGTTGTAATAAGAAGTCCACATTTTAGTTCTGAATAGTGAATGCTGAATGGTAAGTGGCAGGCCCGAAACTCAAGTACGAAACGTGACTTCCCAGTTGGTTGTGGCTTGCCAAGAGAAGCTTTTGTGTTAGACTTTTGTTCCTATAGCCGCAAAAATGTGCCTGTAGTAAGGAAAAGACGGACAACCCCCCATGAACGAAGATAGCTATACCTAAGAGCAGCAGGAGAAACCCAATATGTCCCTTCCGCCCAGGATACCCGAGCCAACCAACCGACCAGAGGCACAGCCAGCCACCGCCGATCATCTCCGCGAGGTACAAAAGGAGATGACTTCCTATGAGCGATCTACATTGCGCTGGGCGGGCGTCGCTGTGCTGATGTCTGCATTGGCAGCCTTGTTCATTTGCCTTCAGTGGTACGAAATGCACGCCAGCTCCGCCGACACGCGAAGCCTCGCAATTGCCGCTGGGAATCAGGCAAACGCAGCGGTAGTGCAGGCTCTCTTGACCAAAGCTCAAGTGGACAAGATGGGGCAGTCGCTCGGCATTGCCGAACGAACCCTGGCATCCTTGGAGGTTCAGCAGCGTGCGTGGGTCGCCCTGGAAGTTCCCCCACGGCTCGAGCCTTCGGAGAACAGTGTCACCTGGGCCGTCGAGAACTTTGGCAAGTCTCCGGCCTACCGGGTCGAAGCCGTGCCGGAGCTTGTAAACCAGTTCACCGACGTAAGGGCAGCTCAAAATACAGCGTGCAGTAAGATAGGGGCAGCCCACACCTCGCACACCGGAGAATTCTCGGAGCTTCTTTTTCCTCGGCAGGTCGGAAACCACCGCAAGGCGTTCGCCCGGGGCCAGGAAATTATCTACTTCGTTGGATGCATAAGGTATGCCGACCCGTTTAATGACAACCGATGGACTAAGTTCTGCTACCAGCCGTCCCCACGAGAGCCGGGAAAACTCGTAAGCTGCTTCGCGTACAACTCCACTGACGCAGATCAGCAGAGCAAGCTGCAGAAGCCAGACTAGGACACCACGCCCCATTCCCATCCGGACAGCGGAGGGTGAACGGTAGGGGGCAGGCCCAGGGTTCCGGTCGCCAGTTCGAGATCCCCGTTCACTATTCACCATTTACTATTCACCATTCAAAACGTCTGGTCCTTGGAAAACGCTTTGTTCTCTCCCCGGTCGAAGGCGGTGGACCGGTCCGTCTCGCCGCCCGCTGTGCCGCCTAACGTCGGCTCGATCTCAACCGTTTTCGCGAGCAGGCTGAAGAACTTGTCGTACAAGCCTTGCTTGATTTCCGCGATCTGGCGCTCGAAGGATTTCCGCCGCTCCGAGGCCTGCGAAGCCTCACCCGGCTGAAGCGAAACGTTTCCTTCGAGCGCGTCGCCAAGGTCCGCGATGGCCCCGTCGCGATTGAGCGCCCGCAGGAAATTCGCCTGGTCGGGCGTCAGCGCCATCGCGTCGGGGTCGATGGCCCGCGCGTAAAGGGCGGACCGGATGCGCGCCTTGCGGTCATCGATCCAGTCCTGAATCTGCGTGTCCTGAATCGAATTGGGGGCATTCCGCACAAAACGTGGAAACGCGGTACAAACATCATCTACCGTGCAATAGGACATAAGTGCTCCAGCCGTGGATCGGGTGATCTGGCGATCGGGTGATCGGGAGAACAACCCGTCGACCTACATGTTCACCCGATCTGCCGATCACCAGATCTCCCGATCCTCAGTACTCGACGTAGATATTGCAGGCCGTCCCTGCCCCCGAGCCCGCGCCGACATAGATGTTCGTCGAATCCGCCGGCTGGTACTCGTAGAAATTGTTGTTCGAGGTCGGCTCGAGCGATACGGTGATGGGCGTAACGGCGTTGCCTTTGCCGTCCGTCAGGCCGTGGGGCACGGTGTTGTTGCCGCTGGCCGTGAGTCCAGTCACGCTTAGCTTGGCGTTTTTAATGTACGGCCCGGCCGTGGTGACTTCGATGAACTGCTCTGTCAACGAAACGCTGACTGCCATAGAACCTCCGATGGTGCGGACCTCCGTTTTTGAGGTCCGCGGCTGTTAATCGCCTGGCGGCGGTTCGCGGCCCGTCGCCCGATGGCTTTGGGCCTGCCTTCCAAAGCGTTCGCGCAGGCAGGCCGCAGGGCGAACCGCCCCTACAGTCCCACTCCTCGACCGATCGCTACTTTGCCTTACTGGGCGCGGCCCCCGCAGGTTTCGCCGTCGCCGGCACGGGCTGTGGTGCAGGCGCCCCGCCCGCGGTCTCGGTTGGCGTCCCGGCGGCAGCTTTGACCTCTTTCGCGACGCCGCCGGGCGCCGCCGCATTCTTGAAACTAAGAAACAGCTTGGCAAGTTCGTCTACAAGTTCCACCACTCCGCGCTCGAACCGCTTGCCGTCGTGCTCGATAGGGTGCAGGATCTCGATTTTCATTTCCGTCTCCGTAGGGGCGGCTCCGTCGGTTGACGGATGGCCGCCCGGTTTGGTGACCCTAGGCGGGCGACCACTAGGGTCGCCCCTACAGGCCGGGGATTGGGTTTCTCCCTAGCCCCTAGTCCCTAGATGCAGCTCAGCCACATGTACGCGGCGTTCGGCGCCACAAGCTGCTGGGCGTAGTATTTCTTGACGCGCAGGAAATCCGATTCCAGCGAAAGTTCGCGCCATCTCAGAACTCCGCTGCGCTTCGCCCAGAAAAAGGTATAGCCCAGGCTGGGCACGCGAAGTCCGGGCCGGGGCGGCCGGTAAAAGAGCAGGGCATTGTTGCCCATGAGGTAGCCCAAGCTGTCCGCCTCGCCTTCATTCGAGGTCTGGTAGATGGCGGCTGAGACCAGCACTTTATCGACTTTGAACACCCGCGCGAGGTCCTGTTCGTCGAGCTGGTTACGGGCGCCATTGGCCGTGTACTTGACGCGGTCCAGAATGCGGGGGTGATTAGCGAGCGTATCGAGCACCGCCTGCGAGAGCAGCAGGTAATTGGGGAAGTCGCCAATCTGCTGCTGCACGCTGCGCCGCGCCGCCAGCACCACACTGACCGGGTCCGAGTTCACGTAATCCGACCACTTCGAGGTCCCTGACAGCGTGACGTTCTGCGTGATGTTGGTGGTGGTGAGAATGTTATTGAAGAGGTTAATCTCCTCGTTCAGTGCGATGATGTTGGTGAGCTTCTCGGTCTTTTCGATTTCGATCTGAGCGCTGGGGTCCGCCTGTTCCCGCTCATCGTCGGTGATGGAGTCTTCCAGCGCGTGTCCATCGGCCATGTAGAACCCGCGCGCATCCAGATCGACTTCAATCTGCTGGGCGCGTTGCCCGGCCGCATAAGCGTCTTTGTAAGCCCGAAAGTGCTGCTTCGAGAATTTGAAGAACACGTCGTTCTTCTTCATGACGGGCACTACCGGTAGCACTTCCTCCGCAACAAATGCTTGGTTGCGATAGGCAATGCTGATTTGGGTTAGCGCCTCGTCGACGTGCAATTGATTGAGACTGGGCATATTTTCCTCCAAAGTGCCTAGTGCCTAGTACCTAGTGCCTAGAGGAACCGGTCGTTCACTAGGCACTCAGCACTAAGCACTAGCCACTACCTGTTCAAGCCCAGAGTTCTCCAGGGCAACACTGTGGGCAATGTTCGGGCGAACGCCCTGGCGGACGCCCGTGAAAGGTGCCAGGTGCCACGGTTCGACTTTGCGCACCCTCCGCGAGCAGCGCAGAGGGGAGGTTTCAGTTGTCAGAGCAGCCCCGACCTTCGTGCGCAGATGCCGCTTATCGCGCCCTGACACCTGAGACCTGACACCTGACACCTTCTTTACATCTTGTACGTGAACGGCATCACCAGCACCCGGATCACGTCCCCGGCGTTCACCGCAGCGTCGATGGCGATACCCACCACGTTGATGTAGGTGCCGACGGCCTCGCTGACCGCTTTGATCTGGCCCTGGGCGTTGGCGATGTTCACATAAGCGCTGCGCGAAATCGCGCCGGACGCCACCACGCGCGAGATCCCGAACAAGCGCGTGCGGATGTTGCGCCCCAGCCCGCTCGCCGGAATGGAATTCGCGGGCCATGCGGTGCCGCTGGTCAGCGTGTAGACGCCCCCCGAATAGTCGGCCATGGCGTCGGGCAGAATGGATTCCTGGGCGACGCCAAGGAACGTCCCATTGGCCCCGCTCGGCACGTTGCACCCATCGGCCGACACCGTGGAATCCGGCGCCAGGCAGGTGAACTTGCCGATCTGGATGTTGTAATTTAGATGGTAGCTTTGGTCGATTGCAGTGATGTCAGACATCCTTTTCTCCTTGTAGGGGCGACCCTCGTGGTCGCCCGATTTCTGTAGGGGCGCCCTGGCGGGCGCCCGCCGGGCGGCCGCTAGGGCCGCCCCTACATCCCCCTCTCGCCGGCTCTGTCATTCTGATCCCGCAGCCGCGGGAGAAGAATCTCTGTACTTCATCGGGTGATCGGGAGATGGGGAGAACCATTTGTGATTGACGATTGGTGATTGGTGATTGAAAAGCCCAATCACAGATCACAAATCACAAATCGCAAATTGTTCATCCGATCACCCGATCACTCGATCTGCAGTTAGGGCGTCGGGGCCGGGGTCGCCGTGGTTCCGGTAGGGTTCACCACCGGCCTTCCGGTCGCCATATTCGCCAGCGTCGCGGTGATGGTCGCGGTCACGGCCTGGGTGATTTTCGCCAGGTCGTCATCGCTGATCACCGTGCTGGTGGCCTGCTCCTGCCATTGGTCGGCCGCGGCAAGTTCGCCATGGCGCAGACCCTGTTGAGCCGCCGCATGGGCTATCCCCACCGCGTTGAGCAGTGCCAGGTTAGCGGCGTTCTGCGCGTCAGTCAGGATCTTGGTCTGCGTCGCGAGCGCCGTATCGAACAACAATTTGGTGTTTGCCGGCCAAGCGCCTCCGAGGCAAGCCTCGGGTGGTGCGGACGGCGTGTTTACGGTTCCATCTGGCATAGTTACTTCTCCTTTTCCGCGCGTTAGAGGCGCGGGTTCATTTGAACGGGTGATCGGGTGATCGAGTGATCGGGAGAACCATTGTGATTGGTGATTGGTGAGTGAAAAGCCCAATCACAATTCACCAATCGCAAATTGTTTACCCCATCACCCGATCATCCGATCTCCCGGTTCGAGCTATTCGTCTTCCTGCGCCGCCTCGACGGCGGTAACGATCTCTTCCGAGTACTGCCGCCACAGATCGGGGTTGCGCTTGGTGACATCGGAGAGCGCCACGCTCAGCGAGCATTTGTTCTCCTTGGCGTAGGCGTTCACTTCTGCCATCAGCGCCTGTTGCGCGGTGGGTTGTTCGCCTCCGCCCGCATGCCCGTGGCTACGCAGGTCAACCACCGGGCGGCCCTGCTCGACCAGGGCGTTAAAGACCGCCCCATCGGACAGCGCCAGCTTCAGCGCGTGAGCGCGGTTCATGGGCAACACCCTGCCTGCTTTCACGGCCGAGTCCACTCTGCGTTCCGCTTCCTGAGCTCGCAGGATGGTGGAAAAACTCACGCGTCCCGCATCCGCCAGCCTGCCGGCTTCCAGCAGGTTGATCCGGCCGTCGTGGAGGCTTTCGGAGAGGGCGGCGAATTGATCTAGCGGGGCTTCGATCCCGCGCTTCACCAGGGCGGCAATATCCACGAACGACATCCCTGGCAGCCCGATTTCGGACGCGAAAACCTCCGCCAGCTTCTTGACGTCTTCGCCGTCGCCATGCTTGGCTTCCAAACCCTCGAGACCGTCCGCAATGCCGATCAATTCCTCGCCGTCGAAGACTCCAATCTTGCCCTTCTGTTCCGGATCGAGGCCGTGCTTAGCGAGGTGCTCGTCCGTGAGGCACTTCAACTTCAAAGTCTTTGCCATTTCCTTCTCCTTTCGAGACAATGAATTCTGAATCCCGAATTCTGAATCCTGATTTGCGGGGGCAGGAACGTGGAGCTGGCCCAAACTCACGAAAGCCCGCATGCCGCCGGCGACGTCACACAAGTGGATCTCGGGCATCTCCTCCAGGAAGGGCTTATTTACCAGCGCAACGCTCGTCAGCACGGTGCCTGTTGTTTTTCCTGTCACTTTGTCTTTCGCCCCCCAACGGATGGCCGGAGAGATGTAGCGATATTCCTTGGCCGCTATAAGCTGCCGCGCCCTCTCCGTCGGCTCATACCACCCCCACAAGATGAAGCGGGTAGAGGGTGAGGTGGCCAAATGGGCAGATGGTGAGGTAGGCAGATAGGCAGATGGCTTTCTTTCTATCTGCCCACTGCCCAATTGCCCACTACCCATCTTCCCATTGCCGTTCCTAAACGCTTCCGGCGCATCGAGCTTAACGATCCGCCCGGCCGACAGCACTGGCCCGCCCGTTCCGAAGGGCACTTCCGAAGCGTGCTCATAATCCACGTTGATTTCGCGCGTCGGCTTCTTCGCGAAGTTTTCCCGAATCTCACTTAGATCATCAAGCCCGATCGAGAATTCCTTCTCGGACCCTTTCCATTGCCCGGTAATCGCAATGGGAATGCGAATCAGTCCATCCGCTGGTGGTTCGGCGAGCAGAACCACGAACTTTGGCCCCTCTGCCCACCTGCCCATCTGCCCATCTGCCGAGGTGCCGTCCGGCAGCTCCATCCCCTCGCTGCGGTAGAGCCTCTTCAGCTTCTCGATCGCCGCTTCTTTCCCTGGTCCTTCGTACTTATTGCCGCGGTAGCCGCCGTGCAACGCCGCCCAGGCCGCTCCCATCAAGTGGTGGTTGAGCGGTCCGTCCGGAGAATCCCGGACCGGCAGGTGTCCTTTGCCGTCTTCGTCAACGATGAGGTATTGCTTCAAGCTTGCTCTTTCTGCCATGTTTTAGTCCCCAGCTTTCAGCCTTCAGCTTTCAGCCAAAAGCCGTTTGCTGACGGCTGATTGCTGACATCTATCTGTAAATCACCGAGATGCTCACCGGTGCGCTCGTACCGTAACTTGAACACGAAAAGGTGAACTCGGTGAGCTGGCCGAAGCCCAGCGCCGTCGTCGAGCTCACGGCCGAGGTAGTCACAGAATTGGCGCCCAACTGCTCAATGATGGTCCAGGCGTTTACGGCGCCGCTTGTTGCCGTCACCGTTGCTGCCGAGCCCAAGGTGAGGTAGTTCGTGCCATCGTAGCTCGTCTTGGCCTGCACCGTGCAACTCGAGTAGGTCCCGCTCACCGTGCCAAAAGCCCACTGAATCTGGGCTTCGTGCGCGCTCGTGGTAGGCGTGGCGCTGCTGGTTGCCGCTGCCGTCGTGATGGTGATCGCCGGCGTGTCCGTCACCACGCCCACCGGCCGCGGCTGCACGTTCACAGGCGCCGCCTTCACGGAGTCGGCAGTCGGCAGCAAGCAATAGCCCGCAAGCAACGCAAACGCTGAAAATAGAAGAGCGAAAAGCGAAAAGCGGCCGAATTTCGTTTTTCGGCTTTCGAGTTTCGGCTCTTCTACAACCCTCAATCCTGAATCCTGAATCCTGCTTCTCATCGTCTCCCCCAATCACAAATCGCCAATCAGAAATCCCAGATTACTCGACGATCCGCAGTGTGATTTCGCCTTGGTATTTCTCTCCAATCGATGAAACCACCTGCACCAAGATGGTGTGCGTCTCTCCGGCCACCCCGCCGGTTACCTCGAAGGCCACCGCGGTGCCGGAACTGGAAATTGCCGGCGCCGGCGTGGCAGCAATGACCTCCGCAGTCGAATTCAGCTCTGTCAGATTGCTTATCGCCGTGACTGCATTGATGCTCGCGATGGTATTCCCGGCGCCAACATCGTTGCTGAAGTCCAGCGAAATCCCGAATTGTTCATACGGACATTTGTAGATCGTCATCTCAGATACCAAGCCTCCAAAAAGTGCCTGGTGGCTAGTGCCTAGTGCCTAGTGAAAAACCAGCAGGCGCCGCGTGCTCCTCACTAGGCACCAAGCACTAGGCACTAAGCACTGCTCTTCTCAGTGCGCCGGCGCCTCCCCGGTCTTTGTCTTAGCCGGCACTGTCCCCGCGTGTCGAGGTTGCATCGGAATTCCGAGGGACCGCATCCAGATGCCCGCCACAACATCGCTGAAGGATGCCGTCTCAGCAGCTTGGCGGTAAGACGCGGCGAGGCGCCCCAGGGCATCGCTGGTTGTGTTGGTTTCAGAGCCCCTGCGCAAGTATGCCGAAAGACGGCTCAGGGCGTCGCTGGTTGTGTTGGTTTCTGAGTCCCCACGCAGGTATGCCGAAAGACGGTTCAGGGCGTCGCTGGTTGTGTTGGTTTCAGAGCCCCTGCGCAAGTATGCCGAAAGACGGCTCAGGGCGTCGCTCAAGCTCAGCGCCTCGTTCATCACCGCGTAATAGATATTCCCTGCGGGCTTGTGTGCTGACAACAGATCACTTGCGGTGTTTGTCTCGGAATCGCCCCGGCCAAAGTTCCCGAGGCGCGCCAAGGCATCACTGGCCGTGTTGGTCTCAGAGTCCGTGCGATTGAATCCCGCCGCCCGCCCAAGCGAATCGGATGCGGTATGTGTTTCCGTGATGGCAGGGTACATGCCGTGAGAGCCAGTGAGGCTGGCACTCGCCGTATTCGTCTCCGAATCCGCGCGACTGAAGCCCGCCAGGCGGGCCAGCGCATCACTGGCAGTGCTTGTCTCCGAATCGCCGCGCTGCGCAGCGAGAGTGCGAACCAGCGAGGTATCCGACGCCGTGTTCGTCTCCGCGTCCCCTCGGTTGAAGCCTACAGTTCGGCCGAGAGAATCCGAGGCCGTGTTGGTTTCGCTAAGCGTGCCAGTATAGGTGGCATTGCCTGCTTTGAACGCAAGCGCGGGAAGAATTGCTTGCCCGGCGGGGGACTGTGTGAACGTAGGAGCCGAAGTCGTCGAATAGCCCAGGGCCATCAGCCACTGCCCGTTCGTGTTGAAGAAATAGGGCGAACTCGGCGCTGAGGGAGCGTTGTCAATATCACCCTCTTGCAGGAGGGCGTCATGCGCGCCTATCAGACCGCTGAATGACGACCCGGTACAACTTGTGCAGGAAGCGGACCCGCCGTTTGGGTTGCCGATTCCGTCCAGTGAGACCGACCCGCCAGTCATTAACTTGACCTCGATAGCCGTAAGCCCCCAGAATGAAGATACCGCGCCGGTGTTGGTTCTAGTCACCGTGATATAGGTGAGCCCGCCGCTGTTCGTGAGTTCGTAAGCCAAGTCAACGGAATGGTTGGGACTTGCTCCGGTGATGGTCCAAGGCGAGCCGCTCAATCCCCCAACCCAGGTTCCGCCGCTTGAATCGGAGGTGCAGGGGTTCGCGGTGCACATCCACGCTGAAGCTATTGTGGGGGTGCCGGTGTAACCCTTTTCTCCCATCGCCAGCATGATGAAGCTGCCAGCGGTCGTCGGTTGATTCCACGCCATCGTGCAGGTGGTCGAGCTCAGGGTGCACCCATCATTTGTGGCCTCCTGAATAAAATCCCAGCCGTTTATTGCGCTGGTGAGGCTGGCGCTGGCTGTATTCGTCTCGCTCTCACCACGGGCAAAGGCCGCTAAGCGAGCCAAAGCATCGCTGGCCGTGTTGGTCTCAGACGGAGTTGCGGAATAGTGATTAGAGGTGCCGTGTACTGCGGCCAATGAATCGGAGGCCGTGTTTGCCTCCGAATCACCGCGCTGCGCGGCGAGAGTGCGCCCAAGCGAGGTATCTGACGCCGTGTTCTTTTCGCTCATGGTGGCGCTGTCGTTGCTCGTAAGGGGCATCAGGGCCGCCCAAATTCCCGCGAAGGTGTCCGCCGAATAGTCATCTCCCCAAGTCGGCGCCGTGGACCCCCTAGAGGTTTCAATGCCATATTCGCAGTCGAGATTAGTTGGGTCCATTGCCGTGAAACTTATCGGGCTCGTGCCAGGCGTGTAATCCCCATTAAGTGCCTCCAGGCAGCTTACGATCAATTCTCCGTCGGCGTGCGTCGTCGAGGATGCCTGAACGATGCTGTTGGAGCCCGCCGTCCCGGAGGTGCTGTCCGTATCGTAGTTGTAAGTGTCTACGTCGCTCGAGGCCTTCAGGCCGGTGAATTCGCCCGCGCCGCAGGCCATGTAGGATGTGGACGCTGAAGTGTGGACCGTGACGACATTGCTGGCAGTGGTGTGCGTATTGTAGGCAATGTACATTCTGGCGACGCGACTGCTCAGGCCAGTCATCGTTATCTGCCCTGCCCCCACGTCTGAGTAGGTATTCCCCGCTGTGTCGCTAGGAGCCGTGATGGTAGCGCCGCTGCCCGCGAATGTGATTACCACGATCACGCTGGGGTTGGTGAGCGCGTTCGAGAATGTCGAGCAAGCCAAACTCGAGCCGCTGCTGTAGGTGTAGGCATCTCCCTGATTTTTCAAAGTTACTGCCGACCAGCAGAATTTGCTGGTTAGCAGCAAAATTGCCGCGAGTTGGAGAAGGCGTTTCATGGCGGACCCTAAAGTCGACAGTCGATAGCCGACAGTCGACAGTAAAAGCGGAGAGTCGAAGGTTGAGAGTAAGAGTCGAGGATTAGCGGCTCTCGACTGTTGACTGTCGACTGTCGACTGCTCGATCAGAAACTAGAAACTAGAAATCGGAAAGCTCTGGTTCTGCTTTCTACTTTCTGATTTCTGCTTTCTTAGAAGCTGATCCCGCGTAGCTGCAACAAGAAGCGCAAAGTCCTCAGCCCGGAACGCAGCACACTAAAATTGAAACTCCAAGTCACGGCTAAAGTGTCACCGGAGTTCATGGAAACCGCACTGAAAGTATTTTCGAACGCCAGCGTGCCACCCGAGGAGGCTGTCAGGAAGCCCGCCTCGTCAACGCCCGTCTGCGTCGCGGAAGCGGTAAACGTGTGGGACGCAGTGAAGGTCGCCGGGATGCCGAGCACCATGCTCACAGTCGCGGTCCCGGAGCAGGTCGCCGTGCCGCTCCCCAGCGTGGCGGAGGTGGGCGCGCTGGTGAATCCGCTGCCCACGGCGGTAATCGTAAGCGCCGTCCCGGAGGCGATGGTGTTCGCCCCGGTAAGCGCCACGGTGGCCGTAGCGTTCGATCCGCCGTTGTTGAAGGAGCTGAGCGTGCATGTTTGCCCGGAGCTGCCGGTAATCGTTCCGCCGGAGGTGTAAGTGCCCGAGCCGACGTCTGAGGCAGTCGCGGTATAGGAAATGCTCGCCGCAGCGCGCGCCAAGCCGCCGGAGCTGATCTCCCCGGAAAGGGATGTATCGCCCACGGAAGGCGGCGTGGTATTCGCTGAAACCGCGATGTAGCCCGCAGCGTTCCCCGGCGTGCCGGCCATCTGGCCTTCCTGCCAAGTTATTCCTGCATTGGTACGCAGGTTGTGCACCCACTGATCGTTGTAGATCGTGCCATCAGCGTGCCGCGCCACGATGTGAACGTTGGCCGTCACCGGCCGCGCCGCAGCTTCGCTCATGCCGCGGTTAAACCCCACCTGAACGCCCACCGCCGCGCTGGCAATCTGCCGCTCACGCATTTGAGGTGCGCTCATGGCATAGGCCTCTTTGCCGAAGAGCTGCTGGCCCATCTCGTTCAGGAACTCCGCCAGGCCCTTGCCCTGGCTGAAATCAACGTACTTCCAGCTCGTCCCGGCGGGCGTGTTAATCTGCACTGGGATCTCGCTCGCATGCGCTGCGAGTTCGGGGTGGGTGAGTTGCGTAGGATCACCCGCGCTTAAGAGCGGTGACGGCCCGCGATGCAAAACCATCGATCCCGCCACCATTCCGAGACTAAGAACAAGCAAGACGTAACGCACTATGCTGATTTTTCTTTTCATAATCGCTATTCTCCATTCAGTACTTAAGCCTGCGCCGCCGACTCCGGCTCAACGGGCGCGTCACCTTGCACTATTTCCTCGATTCGCTCCTGAACGGGGGCGTAGCGGGCACGCGCGCTCTTTGATTTGAGCGGCAAGCCACACTTCTTGCGGATCCAATTCTCCGTGTCATCGTCCGGTTGGAGCAGGTCCACGTCGAATTTGCCCACGTCCTTGGCCACCTCGAGCAGCTCCAGAGGATTAATCACAATGATGTTGGAGGTTACGAGGCGGGGGTAGGGGAGTCTCTTACCCGGCTGCGGCGTGTAGTTGTAATTCACCAAACGCCGAATGGAAGTGTTGGAAATGGTTTCGTCAATCTTGTGCGAGAGCGCTTCCAGGGAGAGATAGAAGAAATCGCGCATCGACCCGCCCAGGGCGCGGGATCCGGTTTGCGTGGTTCCCAGGGTGAGAAAATTAGCCAACACCGCCCGCATGATCATTTCGCTGTGGTGCTGGATGGAAGCCTGCGGGTCACGGACCCGCCCGGAGATTCCGGTCAAGGCAAACTCCCAGCCATTGGGCAGCGAAAGCCCCGTGCTCTCGTGCGCGGCGAGCATCTGGACCCAACTCTGCGCGGCCTTGCGGTCCTCGGCGGAAACGGTCGGGCCTTGCTTGATCGTGGGCACGCCCAATCCGTTGCGCTCGATCGAGATGGCGTCGATGCGGTAAATCTGGCTCTTGACGTACCAGTGCTGATAGGCCGCGCGCAGCACCGACCGGCCGTAGAAGTACGCTCCTTCCATGTCGTTCACGAAGTAGGCGATCTTTTCGGCCGGCACCAGCACATTCACGAAGTTGTTGCCCCGATAGCCGTACTGCTCCAGGTAAAGCAGCGATTCGCCATCCTCATCAACGTGGTAACGATAGAAGGTGTAAGGCAAGCGCGGGGCGAGCTTGCGCAAGCGGACCTTGTCGCCGTCGATATGCCACAAGTCCTCATGCGCGGCGCAGCCGAAATCCAGGCAGAGGAGGGCATTTTCTTTTACCGTCTCGAAGTTCTGCGTTACCCAGCAGCCTGTGCTGGTGGGCGATTCCAGCCCGCCAAAAAGGTTTTCTCGCACCTCGCCGGCAATCTTTTTTGCCAGGCCGAAGCCCGGCTCGTTTTCCTTGAGGCCGGGCACGATCTGATAGTCAGCCGCCCGGATGGGCAGTTTGCAGGCCAGCAATGCCGCCTTTACATCCGCATCCGAGCGTCGCATCTTTTCGTAAATCAAAAATGCGCTGCGCCCTTCCAGGATGGGGTTGTACTCGCCCAGGTCGGTGATGAATCCCGCAAAGTTCGCCGTGCCGACAGCGCCACGAAGGTAGGTATCCACGCTGTCATTCCCGCGCAAGCGGGAATCCACCCTGCCGGGCCGTGGACCCCCGCTTTCGCGGGGGTGACCAGGTTCGGTGACTTGAGGTTCAGGAACGGCCCCGCCGCCCGGTTGGGCTCCGGGATTCAGGCCAACATCGTTTCCAATCGGGCCGCCCGGGAAGAGTCGAACCATCGGGTAGCTGATCGCCGGCCTCAAAGCTTCGCGAACTGTTTCAAGAAGCGACATCTCAAATCTCAAATCTCAAATTTCAAATCCCAAATTCAAATCACAAATTACAAATCGCAAATCGCAAATCACAAATTCAGAACTCCGCCGGCAGAGCTGCCGGCATCCACACCGCCGCTCTGGGCGTTCCCACGATCACCCCATCGCTCAGGTGCGCGGTGGGCTGCTGCTCGGCCGCAAGATCGGCGAGTGCTTTTGCCCAAAACTCGTCCGCGTGGCCCAACTCTGTCCGTTCGGCGTCAAAGCGGGTATTGCCCGCCACGGTCACGAGCTTCTTCACCGCGCCAAAGGCGCGGGCGATTTCCCGATCCTCGGGAATAACATCCAATCGCTGTTCCATGCGCCGCTTGACGCGGTAAGCCAGGTCTTCTTTCACGGCGGCGGTGAAACTCACAGGCTCCACGCGCGGCCCGAACTCACGCTCCAATGATTCGGCCAGCGGCGCCCCCATGCCGGTCGAGTCAATGCAGGCGCGGCGCACCAGAGGACGCCCCTGCGGCCCGGGCAAAGAGAGCAGTTCGCGGGCGAAGGCGAGTTGCTCCGCGAAGGGAGTATCAGAGAAGCTGCGAACCATGCGGGCTACAGCAATTCTGCCCCGCTCTTCGTAGGGGCGCCCCTCGTGGGCGCCCTGAGCGGCCGCCAGGCCGGCCCCGACTTGATCGATCCAGAAGACCGTCCGGTCATGATGCCGCCCGATGTCGATGCCGAGGTAGAACTCCGCCTCCGGAATCGCCCTCTCGGGGTGGCTTGAGTCCGGCCGGGGGTGGGGCGCCGAGGCCAAGAACTGGAGAGGGCAGTCCTTTGCGGCCTCGGCGCTGGCGCACTGGGCGACGAGTGCGGGCGGGATAAAATTCTCCGCTGTGGAAATGAACTGGCAACAATATTCCTGTTGCCAGGAGGTTTCGTCACCACAACCCCCGCGGAGGAGTTGCAAATCGATCCCGAGTCCCTGGCGGATGGCCTCGTAGATGTCCACGCGATGGCCGGACCAAACAGGGCCTGGGGGCTGGGGGCTAGGGGCTGGGGTTTCAAGAGTCCCCAGTCCCCAGCCCCTAGCCCCTAGTCCCTCTTCTGCCAGCCCCGCCGCCTTGGCCAGCTCGTAGAACTTTCCCTGCTGCCCGTTGGGCGTCGAGATCACCTCGAGCCCATAGCCGCGCGTGATAGTCGGGAAGAGGGCGGCATAGATTTTGTCGGCATCGGCGTGGAAGGCGAATTCATCCAGCGTGACGTTGCCCGAATAGCCGCGGGCGGTGTCGGGATTGGCGGGGAGGCCGTAGATGACGGACCCGTTGGCGAACCGGACTTCCAATTGCTTGATCAGCGTGCCCTCAAAAAACGTCGACTCGCAAGCCCGAGCCAGAATCCCGCACGACTGAACGTGCTCCTGGACCTTTTCCATCAACAGTCGCGACTGCCGCTCCCCCTTGGAAAGAAAAACCCAGGTGGTCTTCCTTTTCAGGCATTGCAGGAGGGCGCGGATGGAAGCGGCAAAGGAATAACCAATCTGGCGTGCTTTCACCACGATCTTGAGGGGTGAATCATCTTCAACCCAGCGGCGCTGATAGGGAAGTAGCTGCAACACAGGACTGAGAGTCTCGAGGCGAGGGCTCGGAGTTGGCCTTTCAAGATCACTTTCGCTTCGACCGCCGGCGGCTTGCGGCTCCGCCGCCTGACTTGCGGAAAGGCTCTGCCTTTCCACAGCGCAGGCGCCCTGGAGGCCTTGCTCCGCGCCGGCTGGAAGGCCGAGCCTTCCAGCCGGCGCGGAGGAGGAGCTAGACTCCAGCCCTGGCCGCGAAGCCAGAGGCTTTTCCGTCGGCTGACGGACAGACCCGGGCTGAGCCTCCTTGTTCTCGCAATCCTCCTGGTTCAACTGTCGACTGTCGACGGTCGAGTGTCGACCGCCCTGCGTTAGCTCTCGACTTTCGACTCTCGACTCTCGACTGTTCTTACGCCTTCGCGCCGCCACGAGCACTTACCTCCTCCAGGAGTGGTTGACAAGCCAGGCCGTAGAGCTGCTGAATTCTTCGCAACATCTCCGGCCCGATGGGATCGCCGGCATGGTGCGCCCTGAGCTCGCGCTCCAGCCTCAGAAGCTCGCCCTGCATCTTTGCGTGCGTGAGCTGGATCAAATTCGTCCTGGCGCGGGAATACTCCAAATCCTGCTCCGCCTTTTTCCTCTGCAGCATAAGGATCCGCTGCTTGAGGTTCAGGTTTTCGCACTCCAGGCGGTAGCGCGCCGCCTCCCTCGGGGTCACCACCGAGGCGTTCCGATTTACCCTCGAGTAACCGGTCAGGAACGTGGCCCGCGCGAGCCGCGCCTCGGCGGATTTGGGGTCTTTGTCCACGGACTCCAGGAGTGCTTCGGCGTCTTCAACCTGGCGCCGCGCTCGCTGCGTTTGGAGCACTCGATTGCCTCGAAAAAAGGTCTGGACGGCGTTGAGCGTGATGTGTTTCGGGCCCCGCGCATTTACCGCCTCAACTACGTCCTCGAAGGTTGAGCCCTCTTTGAGCAGCTTGTGAACCAGGTCCTGCTGCTTCGGAGGAAGGTCGAGGACCTCATTCACTACCTCCGGAACACCTGCCTCCGCGGTTGCTTCCAAACCGGCCGGCCTTTTCCCAGGCTGGGAAGTTGGCGCCGGGGATCCGTCGTCGGCCTTAGACCCGCCCGGCGAGGGCTTCCGCACCGCCACAGTGGTCTCGCCTGCTGCCTCGTGCTCCGGGGCGTTTGGGTTAGACGGTGTCTTACTCATTGCCGCGGCTCCACGTAGATGCCTTCGTCGGCCGGAAGGCGGCCGTCGAAATAGTCGATGCCCTGGGCCGTGATCTTCACCAGTGGGATCTCGCGCCGAGAGCGGGGCCCGCGTACGTGCTCGACCGCCACCAGACCCTTCTCTGCCAGGTAGGCGATGTGGAAATTCAATTCCTCCATGGTCAGGGGGTAGCCAATAATGTCCAGCTCACCCTGAAGAAGCGGCAAGGTGGCTGCTTGGGGGTAGATGAGGCCCAAGTAGTAGAGGATCTTGCCGCGGATGATTTCCTTATGACGAACGCTGGCGGCCATGATTGATTAACTCCTCAAAACGTAATGAGTACTTATGAAATCCCGCAGACAATAAACATGCCTGCGTTTTTGCACTCTCCCCGCACTCCCCCCGAAAACTCACCCTCTCCCCCTTGGGGGAGAGGGTGGCCCGCTGCCGGCGTTTTCATCAGCCGGCGCGGGACGGGTGAGGGGGTTGCCATGGAAACTCATCCCTCTGCCTTGGGGGAGAGGGTGTCCCGCTCCCGGCGCTTTCTTGACTCCGTCGGCCAACGTGGACGGGTGAGTGGCCACTTGCTCCCGTTCCACTCCCGTTGCCTCAGCCGTCATCTCCGGCAGCCCGCGCGTCGAACTGAATCCTGGCGAGTGGGGTTCCCGGCTTAAGTCAGGTGAGGAGGCGCATAGCCCCGCGAATCCCGCTGTGATGCGAGGCGCGCCGTAATCCTCGACCTGGCGGCAGCGCAGGCCGTTCATATCGCGGTGCAGGGCTTTCAAGGCGATAAGGATTTCCTGGTGCTCGAAGCTCTCCTGCGACTCGCGGTGCTCCACCGAATTGGCCAGACGCGAAAGCGCGTCAGCCTGCCCGCTCTGCGCGCCCAGGAACTTCTCGATGTATTGCCGGACCAGCCCATAGGCCCCGTCCATTTGCTGCCGTTTTACTTCCATGGACTTCTCAATCCAGTACTGTGCCAAACGGAGAAGACCGTAGCCGAAGGCGATGAGGACCAGAACGCCAGGGCCCCACCAGAGCGCCACGCGTTGAATGTCCGGAAAGTTCATCGCACAAGTACCCCCGCTATGAATCCCCCGGCAAAAATCTCCACGGCGCGGAGCAAGCGCCTCCGCCATGTGCCGCGAGCGGCTTTCAGTTCGGCGCGATGTGCTTGCTCGCTTTGCGCCAGAATCTGATCCTTGTCTGCCAACGCCGCCTTGAGCTTGGAGATCGTGTCCGACTGTTGCTGCTGGAGAGTGGAATCGAGCTTCGCCTGCTGCTCGCAGTTCGAGACTTGTTGCTCCATAACCTGGGTCTGCTGGCGGCAGGAATCGAGCTCAATGAAGGCGGTTTCGACTTTCCGCACCCCCGGGTCGGAAAGCACCAGTGCCGCCGGGTTTTTCTGACTCTCTCCCTGTGGACTGTTCCCTGTTCCCTGTTCTTGCAGACGAGAGGCCACCCGGCTCGCCACCTCCGAAGTGGGAAGAGTGGCCAGCTCGTCTGTGCGCGCGAGCTCCTGTTTGCGGAGTGATGCAAGACTTTGACGCAGTCCTTCAGCCTCGCGCGCGATCCGTTCCCGCTGAGATTCAAGCTCGCGGACCGCCTGCGCGCTCTGCTGCGCCTCCCGCAGGGCGCCCGCCGCCTGCTGTTGCAGCCGTGAGATCTCCACAGTTGCTTGCTTCTGCACCTGCTTAGCCTCCGTCAATTCACGCTGCCGCGCTTGGCGCTCGCAGGACCAGGCAAGGATCATGATGACCGCGCCAGTCAGGGCGGCGGCAGGCAGACCTGGAGCCAGACGCAATAGCCCTTGCACCAGGCTGAGGCTTGCCAGCTTATGGCAGGCGGCGCGAATCTTGCTCGAGGTCGTTGCCTGCGACGGGGGCCGATTGTTCCCCATTACTTGCCCCCCAAGAGGTGTTGCAGGGTTTCGTTAGCCTTGCCCAACCCATAGAGCGCCGCAATGAAGAGCGTGAGACCCTCCAGGCTGGGAAGAACGTGAGTGCGGAGGACGAGGTAGGTGATCCAAGCACACGCAAAAGACAGCGCAATAAATGCTCCCAGACGGCTAAAGCTAGCCTCGCCCGATTCGGAAAAAAGCTGTTGCAGAAATTTTTTCATGACTCCCCTCTGTGCTACGGCTGGTAAGTTTCTTGGCGGAACTCCTTTCTAAACTGCCATTGGTGAATTCCTTCGCGGAGCTGCCTTCTGGACTGCCATTGGCGAAATTTCTTCGTGGCCTGCAGAGATTCCCGCGCCACGAGTAGTTCCGGTCGCTTCTTCTTGAATCCGGAATCTTGAATTTCGAATTGCGGCTCTGCCGCGCTGCGACCTTCCTTTCTTTGCTTCTTTTCGCGGCGCCTGTCATTCCGAGCGAAACGAGGAATCTCGCTCTGAGGCTCGTCTAGCCTGGCCGCTGCCTGTCATTCTGGGCGAAGCGAGAGATTCCGCTCCCGCCCGGCCGCCGCCGTTCCCGCGCCCGACATTAGAGTCTGTGTGATAACTCAGCCCTCTCCCCCTTGGGGGAGAGGGTGGGCCGCAACTGGCGTTTTCATCAGCCGCGGCGGGCCGGGTGAGGGGGTCCGAACATGGTTCACTTATCCGCATCATGCGATGTTTTCACACGGACTCATTAGCCCGCGATAGACCTCCATCCGCCTCAGGCCGTTTTCAACGTAGGCGGGATCTGCCGTCTTGCCATCGGGGCGGCCGGTATTCCAGCAACGCAACAACTCCTCGAACTCGCGCGAGACGTCGAGTTGGTAGCGTTCGGCAAATTCCGCCAGCAATTGGTTCGCGAAGCGATAGTGAAATCGCGGCTCGAGGAGATCGCGGACCGTGCCGCGCCGCCCGATCACGTGGAAACCCATGATCTGTACGAAGCCCCACGAAGATGCCAGTTCGCGCAGGGTCTCGTCCGCCAGGCGAGAGAGTTCGCTGGCTTGGCCGGCCATGAACAGCGAATTGAGAAACGCCGCATGAAACTCGCCGGTCTTGGGATGGAGGACTTCCGCAAGCTCCTGGCAAAGCGCCTCCGCGTCAATCCCACCGTAGCGGGGACGCTCCCCGGCCGCTACCGCCTTCAGGTGACGATACACCGAAGGCTCAAAACGGACCGCAGTGGGATCTCCTCCGGACTCGTTGGCGGTCAAGGCGCCCAGAAACTCGGCACGGACTGACGACGTGCGGCAGGCCTCCTGAATGAACTCGTTGCAGCGGTTAAACACTCTCCGCACCAACTTGTGTTCAGCCTCAGCGCGAGCGGCTGCGCTTGAACGAAGTCGGCCGGCAGGCGAGGGTGTTTGAACCGTAGCGCTGGCCTTCAGGCCGGCGCTCGCCGGCTTAACGGTCGGCCCTACATCCCAATCAGGACAGCACCCAGCCGAGGCTCCGCTTGGGGAAAAAGGCCTGGGCGGCTCGCGGCGCGACTTTGGCGTGGAAGAGATTGTGCTCGTGCTCCCGGCTTCCTGCCGTGCCGTGTCTTGCACCTCTCGATCCATAGTCGTAGCCTAGCATTTGGAAATGGAATCATGGGAAAAGGTGGAGAGAGTGTGAAAGTTTTTTTTATCCGCTTAAGGTGAAAGGAAATAGCACCGCGAGGCTTTCTCACATTGTGAAAAAACGCCTCCAAGTGGCGCTTTTTGACACACACATGCGAAAATCTGCATGGGGCGGCGAGTTTGCCCGGGACTTCTCACCCGGGAAGGGTGGGGCTAAAGAGCCTATGTCATGACCCCCCCCTAGGCTGTCATTCCGAGCGGAGCGAGGAATCTCGCTCTGAGTATTTTCAAGACAGTACGAGATTCCTCATCGTCCGCCAACAAGAGTGGCGGACTCCTCGGAATGACATGCAAACTTGGGTTATCACACGGACTCTAAGCCCCTACATCAGGAGGGACACTGCCATGCGGGCTGTCGTCCAAAGAGTGAAAAGGGCGGAAGTGCGAGTCAATGGGCGTGTGGTGGGAGCCGTGGGTGAGGGGATGGTCGTGCTGCTGGGCATCGGCAAAGAAGACACCCTGGAAGCAGCGGCATCACTGGCGGAAAAGATCGTCAACCTGCGCATCTACGACGACCAGCAAGGCCGCATGAACCGGTCTATTTCGGAAATCCAGGGCGGCCTCCTGTGCGTTTCCCAGTTCACACTTTACGGCGATTGCCGCAAGGGCCGCCGCCCGAGTTACGACCGGGCGGCTCGGCCGGATATGGCCTGCCTGCTCTACGAGGCTTTCGTGGAATCGCTGCGAGCCAGGGGAATCACCGTCCAGACGGGACAGTTTCAAGCCCTGATGGAGGTGGAGCTCGTTAACGACGGCCCAGTCACCCTGTTGCTCGACTCCGAACGGATCTTTTAGCCGGGATCTCTCACCGGGGGATGGAAGGGCGGGGGCTTTAGCCCCGCCACTTCAAGGTCCTTACAAGTATGCCCAGAAAGCGGGGAGAGGCAGCTCCGGCGGCGGGGCTAAAGCCCCCACCCTTCCATCCCCCCGAGCCAGAACTGAAAAGCCATGTGAGAAATCCCGACTAGCACACCGTAGCGTGGTCTGCCCTCTTGGGGAGAGGGTGTCGCGCTCCGGCGCTTTTATCAGCCGGAGCGTGACGGGTGAGGGGGTTGGTCGGTAGTTGTAGGGCTTGTCCTACCTCGCCGACAAATCAGGTCAGCCTTGCGATTCTGTCGGAGACTTCCTGGGCAAAGCGATTGATGAAACCCTGGATGTACTCCCCCGCGTCGAGTTGGCCGTCGCGTATCAAGGGGGTCAAGTCGGTGGCGAAAATCAGCGCGGTGGACTCATCGACGCCGTGCGAAGCAAGATACGTGGCGTTGGCGCGCCTTCGGCCCATGGTGGCAAGGTCATATCGCTTGCCCCCGCACACTTGTGAATCGAACACCCCCACCAGCGACATGCCAAGGTTCTCGTGAGCCTCCACGTTGAAAACGACCTTTTCATTGTCATTCAGCCAATCCAGACTGCGCCAGACTTCACAACCGTAAAGATGCTGCGGCCTGGAATCGGCCGCCAACTCGCGCAAGGCGCGGATGACTCGCAGGGCGGTGGCGACGTGCGTGTCGTGTTTGTCGGCCAGGTTGTGGGTGTAGATCACCTGTGGCTTCACCGCGGCGATGATTCTTTTCAGGTCGTCCACCACCGCGACGTTACCGGGATCCTTGACGGCGCCGCTCGAATAATCAAGGAAAACGTGGGCACTGTACTCGCCGATGATGGCGGCTTTCTTCTGTTCTTTGCGTCGCACAACTTGCATTTCCTCGTCCGTAAATCTTCCGTAGAGTCCGTCGCGCGGGCTGCCGCTGCCGTTTGTGACAGTCACCCCGACAAACCACTTGCCTGGCCTGCCGAAGCACTCGAGGATGCCGTGATAGGCCATGATCTCGATGTCATCTTGATGGGCTGACACCGCGAGGTGCGTGGTACGGGAAAGAGCCGCATCCACAGGTGAGCCGTCAGGAACGTAGATTTCCGCACCGGTATTGTGTAATTCCATCCCACTCCTCCGTAATCGTAGAGATACTCTCAGCTCTCAGCCGTCAGCAACCACTCGCTCCTCGGGGGCTGCTTGCTGATCGCTGATAGATTCAAGCTACTTTAAGACGATAGCCCTCGCCCCCTTGGGGGAGAGGGTGGCCCGCTGCCGGCGTTTTCACCGGCCGGAGCGGGACGGGTGAGGGGGTCCCGCGTGAGAACATCGCCCTGCCCTCAGCTCTCTACTCCTAGCCCCTAGCCCCCAGTCCTTGGCCCCGATTCCACAGCCGGCAGACTTGCCGCAGCCACCGCCTGGCCGACCCGCCGGGTTGCTTCATCCGGAAGCCGAAGCCTGACTTTCTGTGCCAGGTCCGGAAACTCCTTCCGCAGTACTTCCTGCGCTTGCCTCAAAATGATGCTTCCACCTACACCCGACGTCACGCGGCCGAGGATCAAGACGTTGCGGAGTACGTAAAAGTCTGCGTAGTGGGCAATGCCATATCCCACGTAACAGCCAATCGTCTCGAAAATCTGCTTGGCTCGCTCCTCCCCGGATTGAGCCATTTCCTGAACGAATTTGAGTTGCTGCGCTGGTCCCAGGCGCTCGTCCAGCTTGATCCCAGCCTCCCCGGCCAGGCGAAAGACTGCCTGCTGTGAGAAATATTGCGCGCCGCATCCTCGATCACCCGACCATTCATCCACAGGAGCTTGGGGGTCATAGTCCACGGGACAAAAAGCCAGTTCGTTCAACCAGGTGGTAAGCTCGCCCGTTTCTGCCACATAACCTCCCGCCTCACTGGAGCCAAGGGCAATGCCCAGCACGGCGTTATCGCGAAGCGACATTGAGCCGGCAAGCGCGGTCACATCCCCGTCGTTGACCACCTCAAAAGGAATTCCCCCCCAAGCCCGCTTCATGTCAAGGAAGAGGTTTCCAATTCGCGTCTCGAAGAGTTCTGGAGGTACAGCCCGAAAAAGAGAAGCTACCCGCGGGCGATTGTTGATATAAATCCCGGCGGAGCTGCCGCCAATGGCGTCGACGCGCGGAAGATGAGATGCGGCGGTCTGCAAGCCCGCCATGATCTCGTTGTAATGATAGCTGGGGTCAGCGGCATTGCGGGGATCCCAGACTACTTCTTCCGTGAAAACAGGCTCTCCGTCGATCACGGCTGCCACTTTTCGGTCTGTGGCGCCAAGGTCGAATCCAATGCGGCAGCCCTCGAGATGCCTCCCCAGGGCCATGGTGCCCTCCGACGGCTTAGGCGCTTTTTCAGGGCTGGTAATCTCGACCGTGAACGGCCGCTGGTACACTCCGCCCATGAACTCAGCGTCGAAAGCGCGCGCGCCTCCAGGCGAATAGGTCTGGCGGATATGCTCGCCAACGCCCTGCGGTCCGCCCACTACGATTCTCCATCCCCCGTGCTTCCAGAGAAGCATCTTCACCAGTCTTTCCGCGAAGTCCAGGTTGAATCGCGAAGCTTCGTGGCTGTCGTCAAAGCAAACAGTCTTGTAAACCGAAACGAAGCCTTCATGGCGTTCCAACGCGAATGTCAGGGGCACCTCCACACCGCAATCCCGCACCGCCTTTAGGTAGGCATGATCGGCTAGCACTGCAGGAGAGAAGCGCGTATGAAGCGGCGGGACAACGCGAGGCTTCACAAAAATTGATAGCGAGGGCTTCCCCTCTTCAAGTCCACGGCTTTTTGCAATCACTTGCTTGCTCCCCCTGGGGGCATTCGCGACCCTCTGACCCTTCAGCCCCAACGTTGGCCTCTTCTAAAAAAGTATAGGTGTCCTGTCGACTTCGGTCAAGAAACAGCAAAGCAGGTTTCAGGTGCCAGGTTATAGGAAGCAGGGAACAGCGAGCAAAGACACCGAAGCCGGTTCGTCGTTCCCTATCACCCCTTCCCATTTACCTGATCACCGTTCCTTCTTACCTGTACCGTTCTCCCTGTTCCCTACTCCGTGTCCGCCTTCCCCTTCTCTGTCTCCTGCTTCCTATTCCCCGTTCCATTGGAACGCTGGTTGCTGTGCGCCTAAGGGAGCCAGGCTTTCGCGCAGGGACAAAATGCCTGACTCGCCGGGGGTGCTTGATGGACACTTTGGTTGTTCTCTTCATTGTCTGGGGTGTGATCACCATCCTTTTCCTGGCCTTGGTTTTCCTCCGCTCTCGCCTGACCAAGAAAGAAACGGATTGGATCCCCTTGAGTGACGACGCCAAGGAAGAGCAGGCTATTGAGACGCAAAAGGTTATCGAGACGAAGTCTAGTAAGTTCAACGTCCCCATCCGCGCCCTAGGGTGGGCCTGGGTGGTAATGGCCTTGGTAATAGTCGGGGTCTGGATCTATCACGGAATTAACACGCCGCCACCAATCAGCAAGTAGAGTAGAGTTCGACGGTTTCCGTGGGTGACAGCCCAGTTCCACTCCCGGACGGTGGGCGGGACTTTGCGCCAAGACTCGCACCGGAAGTACAGGTTTCAGGTGCTAGCTGTCAGGCGTCAGGTAAAAAGAGCCGTCAGCTATCATTAATCACTTCACTTGTTGTAGCCGAGCTTGGCAGCGGTGACACTCGACACAGGGCGTCTGATGGCCGGTGCTTTGCTGACGGCTGACAGCTCCCCACAACCTACAATCCCAGTTCTTGCTTCAGACTTTGGGCGCTAAAAGGTGAACAAGAAAAGATGCGGCCGTCCACGTCGAAGGTCGGAACTTTCCGTTTGCCGTTATTGGCGCTCCTGACGAACTTGGCTGCCCCAGCGTCACTCTCGATGTCAATCTCCTCGTAGGGCAACTGATACTCCTCCAGAAACCGCTTCGCTTGACGACAGTCCGCACACCAACCCAGGGTGTAAATGCGGATGTTCATAGAAATCCGAAATTCGAAAAACGAAAGTCGAAAATCGACAATGGAAACTTACAGGCCCGCGGAGGCAAAGGCCTCATTGTCGATTTTCGAATTTCGATTTTCGAGTATCGGCAATCGGCAATCAAGCCTGTTCGTGGCGTACCGTCTCCAGCCTGGCGATGGCGCGCCGCAAGGCTTCTCGGGCGCGTTCCATATCAATCTCGGGGTCTTGGAACCTTTTCAGCCGTTCCTCAGCTCGTTGTTTGGCTCTTTCGGCGCGCGCGATATCAATCTCCTTGGCGCGCTCGGCGCTCTGCACCAAGACGATGACCCGGTCGGGAAGCACCTCGGCGAAGCCCCAATTGACGCAAAGATAATGCTTCACGCCCTCCCGCGTGTAGCTGAGCTCGCCGGGCACCAGCTCCGTGAGCAAGGGGGCGTGCCCGGGCAACACCCCGATATATCCACCCTTGCCAGGCACCGTCACCGCGCTTACCGAGTCGCGCACCAGCAAGCGGTCCGGGCTCACGATGTTCAGTTGGAGTTCGGTGGGAAGAAGATCGCTCATAACATTGAGTCATTGAGCCATTGAGTCATTGGGTGATTGAGTCAATGAATCAATGATGCATTCATTCAATGGCTCAATGACTCAATTCCTTTTACGCTGCCGCCCTCAGTTTCTCCGCCTTCTCGAGCGCCTCCTCGATTGAACCCATCATATAAAAGGCCTGCTCGGGGATGTCGTCGTACTTGCCTTCCACCAGCTCCTTGAAGCCGCGGATCGTATCCTCGAGCTTCACATAACGGCCCTCGAGGCCGGTGAACTGTTGCGCCACGTAAAAGGGTTGGGAAAGGAAGCGTTGTATTTTACGCGCCCGTGCCACCGTCAATTTATCTTCCTCCGAAAGCTCATCGATGCCCAAGATGGCGATGATGTCCTGGAGGTCCTTGTATTTCTGGAGGATGGCTTTCACGGCTCGGGCCACTTGGTAATGCTCCTGGCCGACGATGCGGGGATCGAGGATACGCGAAGTTGAGGCCAACGGATCCACCGCCGGATAGATGCCGATTTCGACCAATGGGCGCGAAAGCACTGTGGTCGCGTCGAGGTGCGAAAAGGTAGTTGCCGGGGCGGGGTCCGTCAGGTCGTCGGCGGGGACGTAAATGGCCTGCACAGAAGTGATGGAGCCCTTCTTGGTGGAAGTGATCCGCTCCTCAAGCTCACCCAATTCCGTCGAAAGGTTCGGTTGGTAGCCCACCGCGGAAGGCATGCGCCCCAGCAGGGCCGAGACTTCCGAGCCCGCCTGGGTGAAACGGAAAATGTTATCGATAAACAGGAGCACATCCTGGCCCGCCACGTCGCGGAAGTATTCGGCCACGGTGAGGCCCGTCAAGCCGACCCGCAGGCGCGCTCCTGGGGGCTCGGTCATCTGTCCATAGATCAAGGCGGCTTTGGACTTTTCTGAGTCGCCGGGCACGATGACGCCCGACTCCTGCATTTCCAGCCACAAGTCATTACCCTCGCGCGTGCGCTCGCCCACGCCGGAAAAAACCGAGACGCCGCCGTGCTTCATAGCGACGTTATTAATCAATTCCATAATAATTACTGTCTTACCAACCCCCGCGCCCCCGAACAAGCCCGTCTTGCCGCCTTTCAAATAGGGCTCCAGCAGGTCCACCACCTTGAGCCCCGTCTCGAACATTTCCAGGTTGGTATTCTGGTCCTCGAGCTCGGGTGCGTCGCGGTGGATGGGATAGCGAATCGCCGCCGAAATCGGGCCGAGCTTGTCCACGGGTTCGCCGATGACGTTCATCACGCGGCCCAGGGTCGGCTTGCCCACGGGGATGGTAATAGGTTCCCCCAGGTCGATGGCCTTCATGCCCCGAACCATGCCATCCGTGGGCTCCATCGCCACGCATTTTACGCGCCCGTCGCCTATGTGCTGTTCAACTTCCACGATGACATTGATGGCTTGGGGGACATCAAAACCCTCGGATACAATGCGCAACGCGTTATATATAGGTGGAAGATGTTCCCCCTCAAACGTCACCACAACTACAGGACCGGTGATTTCCACCACTTTGCCAATCCGCTGCTCAGCCATGAAAATTCCTTTTCAGTCGAGGAGTCAAGAGTCGAGAGTCGAGAGTCGAACTGATCTCAGCCAGGGTCTTTAAACTCTCGACTCTTTCGTCGCCGCGGCCCCGCTGACGACCTCAATGATCTCGCGCGTGATCGCCGCCTGCCGCACGCGATTCATATGGAGCGTAAGCGAGTCAATCAATTCCGCGGCGTTGTTAGTAGCCGCGTCCATCGCGGTCATTTGGGCGGCCAATTCCGCCGCCCGCGATTCGAGCAGGGCACGGTAAACCTCTATTTCCACGTAGCGCGGAAGCAAGGCGTTCAATATTTCCTCCGCGGGCTGCTCGTAGATGTAGTCGATCAGCGCTTCACCTGCCGCCGGCTGCACCGGCTTGATGGGTAAGTACCGCTCCACCCTCACGCGCTGCATCAGAACGGACTTGAACTCGTTGTAAATGAAATCAACCGCGTCCACCTTTTGCTGCGAATAGAGGTCGATGATCTCCTTGGCAACCTGCTGCGCATGCGAAAACTCCAGGTGCCCAAACAGGTTAATGTGTTCGGAAAGCATCTTGAGCGGCCGCTTGCGGAAGGCATCCCGACCCTTGCGCCCTACTGCAATCATCGAAATTTCCCTGCTACCTTGCCCCTCCACGTAGTACTGGGCAGCGTGGATCAGATTGGCGTTGAACGCCCCGCAAAGGCCTCGGTCGGCGGTGATGAGCACTAACAGGATCTTGTCGATGGGCCGCACGGCGAGTAAGGGATGGGCGCGCTGCTCGGTGCGCGCAGCAAGACTTTCCAGCAGGGTCATCATTTGGTTGGCGTAAGGCCGTGCGTTAAAAATGCTGTCCTGAGCGCGCCGCAGGCGGGCCGCGGCAACCATTTTCATCGCCCGGGTAATCTGCTGCGTGCTCTTCACGGAGCGTATGCGGCGCCGAATATCAAGTAAAGTTGCCATGCCTTTTTAAGAATATCGGGAGATCGGGTGATCGCGTGATCGGTAGAACAGGTCGTTGTTCACCCGACCGCCCGACGGCCCCGTTTTCTGTCCGCTCTCCCGATCATCCGATCTCCCGATCTCCCGATGCCTGTCAGGCCTCCTTGGCCTTCCGCTCCGCCAGGAATTTGGCTTTGTACTCGTCCAACATCCTTTCAATCTCCACTCGCAAGGGTTCGTCGATTTGTTTTTTCTGGACCAGTTGGCTGCCCACCGAAGGGTAGGAAGTATCCATGAACTCGTAGAGTCCCTGCTCGAAGGGCAGGCAATCTTCGGTTTCCAGATCGTCGAGGAAGCCGTTGGTACCGGCGAAGATGATGAGGACTTGTTTTTCCACGGGCAACGGGCTGTACTGCCCCTGCTTGAGGATTTCCGTCAAGCGCTGGCCGCGGTTGAGTTGGTCGCGAGTGGCTTTGTCCAGGTCGCCCCCGAACTGGGCGAAGGCCGCCACGTTTTTGTACTGGGCCAGGTCCAGGCGCAGCGTGCCGGCCACTTGCTTCATGGCCTTGATCTGCGCGTTACCGCCCACGCGCGACACCGAAAGGCCCACATCCACGGCAGGCCTGACGCCGCTGTTGAACAAGTCGGTCTGAAGGTAAATCTGGCCGTCGGTGATCGAGATCACATTGGTGGGGATATAGGCGGAAATGTCGCCCGCCTGCGTTTCGATGATGGGGAGCGCCGTCAGCGACCCACCACCCAAAGCATCGCTCAGTTTGGCGGCGCGCTCCAGCAAGCGCGAGTGCAAGTAGAAAACGTCGCCGGGGTAAGCCTCGCGGCCGGGAGGACGGCGCAGCAACAGGGAGATTTCGCGATAAGCTACCGCGTGCTTGGAAAGATCGTCGTAAAGGCAGAGCGCGTGCCGGCCGCTGTCCCGGAAATACTCGCCCATGGCGCATCCCGCATAAGGGGCAATATACTGCATGGGGGCGGGGTCGGAGGAACTCGCTTCCACAATGATGCTATATTTCATTGCATCATATTCTTCCAGAGTCTTAATAACTTGAGCAATGGTCGAGCGCTTCTGGCCGATGGCGACGTAAATACATATGACATCGCCGCCGCGCTGGTTGAGGATGGTGTCAAGCATGATGGCGGTCTTGCCGGTTTGGCGATCGCCGATAACCAATTCACGCTGCCCGCGGCCGATGGGGATCATCGCGTCAATGGCTTTAATCCCGGTCTGTAAGGGTTCACGCACCTTGAGGCGGTCGGTCACGCCGGGAGCAAGTCTCTCAATGGGGAGATACTTCTCGGTCAAGATGGGGCCCTTGTCGTCGGTAGGCCGGCCCAGCGCATCCACGACACGCCCCACCAACGCCTCCCCCACCGGCACCGACATGATGCGCCGCGTCCGCTTGACCGTGTCACCTTCCTCAATCTTTACGTACTCACCGAACAGCACGGCGCTCACGCGGTCTTCCTCGAGGTTCAACGCCAGCCCAGCCACCTCGTGCGGCAACTCGAGCAGTTCGCCCGCCATGACGTTGTCCAGACCGTGGATGCGCGCCACACCGTCTCCGACGGAAATGACCGTGCCCACTTCGCTGACCGAGATGCCGCGATCGAAGTGTTCAATCTGCTCTCGAATGATCTTGGTGATTTCTTCTGTTCTGATTTGTGGCATATTCTTGCATCTCCCGGGGAGTCAAGGAGTCGAGAGTCAAGAGTGGAAGGCCAGGATGAGTTAGCTGCTCAACCTTCGACTTGTTCGCGCGTTGACTTCTCGACCTTCGGCTCTCAACTCTCGACTCTCGACTTGTTCAGCGCGCTAGCAACTGCTCCCGGATGCGTACCAAGTTGCCCCGCACGGACCCGTCGTAAACCGTGCTTCCAATCTGCGCCAGGATTCCCCCCAGCAATTCGCGGTCAGTTCGGAACTCGAGTTCCACCTTCTTGCCCGTTAACCCCTGGAAACGCGCCGCCACGCTTTCCCGCTCGGCGGGCGAGAGGTCCGAGGCCGAAGAGATTGTAACCTGCACTATTCCCATTCGGTCGTTGGCTATCTTTCGATAAGCTTGGACCGCCTCTTCAAGCAAGGGCATCCGGTAGTTGGCCAGGAGCACGCGCAAGAAATTCAGCGTCACCGGAGATACGCCTAGTCTTTGCCCGATCGCTTCCAGCACCCTCATCTTCTGCGGGATCGCCACGGCGGGCGATGCGAACACTTCCTTCAGCTCCAGGCTCTCGCGGTAAACGCTTTGGAAGTCTTCGAGCTCCTCGAGCACCTTGCTGTAATCGCCGCTTGCCGCCACTACGTCGGCGAGAGCGCGGGCATATCGGTTGGCAATCACCATGGGCATGGGGAACATCCTAGTCGAGAGTCCAGAGTCGAGAGTCAAGAGTCGAGAGTCAACAAGCTCGTCCTTTCAACTCCCGACTTCTCAATTCCCTAGGCTGTTGGAGGCGCGCTTTCGAGTTTCGCCTCCTGACTCGCTGGATAACCCATTCTGTGCTCTCGGCTCTCGACTCTTCCTATCGCCTAGTTTGGCCGTTCGTTCTTCCTTTCGACATCCGCCAAGAATTCACCGACCAGCTTCCTCTGCTCCGCTTCATCCAGGCGCCCGCGAATAATCGCCTCGGCCAGCCGGACGGCCTGCTCGGCTGCGTAGCTCTTCAATTCCACCTTGGCGGCCCGCAGAGCGATTTCGGTCTGGGCGCGCGCCGCCTGGAGGATTTTCTCCGCCTCTTGGGCCTCCCCCAGTTTCAAACGCTGGCGTTCCGCCTCCATTTCCCGCCCCGCGGAAGCCTTAAACGCCGCAATCTCTTCCTCCAGGTGCTGCAACTTCTCCTCGACGGCCTTGAGCCGGGCTTGGGATGCTTCCAAGGCCTTCCGGCCTTCCTCGAGCCCCTTGCGGATGGAAGCAGACCGGTCGGAAAAGAAATCAGCCACCGGCTTCCTCAGGAGGTACGCGAGGGCGCCCACCAGCAGGGAGAGGTTAATAAACTTGTAAAGCAACTCGCGTCCCTCCTTTTTCCCTTCCGCCTCATCCTCGGGCGGGGGGGCGTAGGCAACGCTGCGGCTGGGGGCAAGAGTGCGGGCAGAAACCGGCGGGCCCCCCAGCGCCAGCAAGCAGGCGGCGAAAAGCCCTGGAAGCAACGCGCGAGGCCAAGAAATCCTCAAGGCTGGACCCCTCCCCGGTCACCGCTGCCGGCGACCCCCAGGATCGCCTGGGCTATCTCCTGGCCTAGAGACTGGCAGGCGCTCTGTAACTCCTGCTTGCGCTGAGCGACCTCGGCCGCCAGGGTGGCCTGCGCTTCGTTGAGCAGTGCTTCTGACTGCTGCTGCGCCGACTTAAGGGTTGCTTCCCGGTCCGCGAGCAGAGAGCGTCGAGCCGCCTCGCGTTGCCGGTACACCTCCTGCCGCGCAGCCTGGAAAGCAGCTTCGTGCTGGCGCGCTTTCTCCTCCGCCGCCGCGGCTTGCTCGCGGGCCCGAGCCATCGCGCCCGTGGTTTCTTCCTCACGCTTCTTCATGACGGCGGCCAGCGGGTTATAAAAGAACCGATTGAGGATGAAAAAAAGGAAGAATACAAGAATGGCCGTGGGAAGGGCCGAGATAAACAGTTGAGCGAGTTGGGACAGTATGCCCATTATTAAAGGGTGCCTTCACAGAGACTTATCGGCCGAATCGTCAAAGAGAGGAAATTTAACATGCCCTTTTCAGGAGTGTCAAGAAACCGAATCTTCGGGTAGTGATATAAAGTTGCGTTGCTGCGACCTATAATTTACGGAGATCGACTCCCCTTTGCAGAATTACCGTGATGGTTGCCATGTAGAGGCCTACCCCAGGAACGACTTTCCAGCCGTCTTTGGCCAGTTCATTGATTCGTAGTTCAACTTCGGTTGCTATTCCATGCACAACTTCGTATTCCAGTCCGTTCATCCTAATCTTCAGAGGGCACCCCCTTGCACAACCTTTCTGTATTATGATACGGACAAATCAATGGAGCTGAGGAGAGATCATGAGCGCCCATCCTAAGACAATGGGGGTCATCCCGGCAAGGCTGGCGTCGACTCGGCTGCCGGGAAAAGTGCTGCGCGAGATCGCGGGCAAGCCGATGATTTATTGGGTTTATCACCATTCCCGGCGTTCACCGCTGCTGGCCGATCTGGTGGTGGCGACGGAAAACGAGGAAGTGATGCAATACTGTAAATCGCAGGGTATTCCCGTCACCTTGACCGGACGCCACCCCTCTCCCACTGACCGCGTGCACGAAGTAATGACGCGGACGGATGCGGAGGTTTACGCCAACATCCAAGGAGACGAACCGATGCTGCGCCCGGAGCACTTCGAATTGCTGCTCACCCCCTTCCAGAGCGCAGACGTGCAGGTCACCACCCTCAAGGTCGCCATGGACGCGGTGGCGGCGCAGGAGCCGGGCAACGTCAAAGTCGTCACCGACCGCTTCGGCCGTGCCCTTTACTTCTCCCGCTACCCCATCCCTTACGACCGTGACCACCAAGGCGGAATTCAGTATTACAAGCACCTGGGCATTTACGCTTACACGCGGGCGGCGCTTTCCTTGTTTCATTCCTTGCCTCAATCCTCGCTTGAGTTGGCCGAGCAGTTGGACCAACTGCGCTTCCTCCAGAATGGTGTGCGCATCATGGTGGCCGAGACCCCCTATGACACCATCGGCGTGGACACCGAAGCTGACCTTCAGCGGGTGAACGCCTTGTTCTCCGCCGGCGCCCTCGAGTAATCGACGATCGTCAATCATCAATTCCGGGGCTTCCCCTGGCGGCGCTGCTTCGCCCATCCTTCCTTGGTCGCTTGCCGAGCGCGCGCGATAGCCAGCGAACCGGGGGGCACGTCTTCGGTAATGGTCGAGCCCGCCGCCGTATAGGATCCTTGCCCGATGCGCACAGGAGCCACCAGCATGTTGCCGCTTCCGATGAAGACATCGTCCTCGATGACGGTGGGATTTTTCTTTACCCCGTCGTAATTGCAGGTGATTGTTCCCGCTCCGACGTTGACCTTCTCGCCCAGCGTGGCGTTGCCGAGGTAAGTTAAGTGCTGCGCCTTAGTGCCACGGCCGACGCGGGATTTCTTCACTTCCACAAAGTTGCCAATGCGCGCATTCTCCCCGATCACCGCGCCTTCCCTCAGGCGCGCGAAAGGGCCGAGGCTGGCGCCGGAAGCAATCTCGGAGTCGGCAATCACCGAGCAGGGCCGCACGGTGACGCGGTCGGCAAGCGTTGAATCGATGATGGTGCAATAGCTTTGGATATGGCAGTCGCGGCCCAACCGCGTCCGCCCCAGCAGGCACGCGCCCGGCTCGATCACCGTGTCCTGGCCAACTTCCACGTCCGGGTCGATGTAGGTGGCCTCAGGATTCACCACCGTCACGCCCTCGCGCATGAGCGCCTCCGCCTTGCGCAGCCTCAAGAGCTTTTCGATGTGCGCCAGCTCGAGGCGGTCGTTTACGCCTAGCACCTCCTGGGAATCGACCACGGCATAGGCGGCTACCTTCAGACGATGCCGGTTGAAGATTTCGACGAGGTCCGTCAGCAGAAATTCCTTTTGGGGGTTCTGCGCCGACATTTCCTCGAGATGCGCCAGCAAGTGGGTTCGCGAGAAGCAAATTATGCCGGAGTTGATTTCGCGGATTCGCTTCTGCGCCGGCGTGGCGACCTTCTCTTCCACAATGCCGCGCACGCGGCTGCCGGCCCGAACGATGCGCCCATAACCCGTGGGGCACTCGAGGCGCGTGGTCAAAATGGTGGCCGCGGCGCGCGCTTGCCGGTGGGTTTCGACCAGCTTGAGGAGCGTTTCCGGTCGGAGCAGGGGCGCGTCGCCCACCAGCACCATCACCGTCGGGCTGGGGCATTTCTCGAGCTCCGGGCGCGCCATCATCACCGCGTGGCCTGTGCCCAGTTGCTCCTTCTGCTCGATGAACACGAGGCCCGGCCGCTCGAAGGCTTTGCGCACCTCTGCGCCCTCGTGCCCGATTATCATGTAGAGGGAGTCGGGTCCCGCTCCCTGCGCCGCCCGTAGAATGTACTCACCCAAAAGCCGCCCCGCCAGCCGGTGCAGCATTTTTGGGTGCTCGGATTTGAAGCGCGTCGCCTTGCCCGCAGCAAGAATCAATATGGAAAAGTTTGGCTCAGACATTTCACTCTCCATTCCGTACATATCCAGCAAGCCAGTGGAACAAATCGGAACTCAAGGCTGTACGGTTTATTATAAGCCAACACAAATCGCGCGCAGCATTATGGATTCATGGTATGGTGGTCCACAGGGAACAGGAGTGCGCACCAATGAAGGTGTCGATCAAACAGCAAATTCTCGATCAGGTGAGTAAGTTGCCCCCGAGGCAGCAGAAGCTCGTTCTCGACTTCGCCTCGAGCCTGAGGCGCAAGCCCCCTCGTGGTGTACCCGGGAAGGATCTCCTGGCGTTTGCCGGATGTATCGAAACTGCTGACATTGGAGCAATGGAGGCTATCGAGGAAGGTTGCGAGAGAGTGGATGTAAATGGCTGGTGACCCTTATATGAGGGGCGCAATAGATTGTTGGATTGAGGGACTGTTTATGAACCCGACCCGACGTGATTTCTTCAAGGCCGCGCTCTTACTGCCGGCCGGCGCCTATCTGGCAAGATTCCAGGCTTTAGCTGCGCCCTTGCGCGGCGCGGTGAAGATCACTGCCATCAAGGCGCTGCAACTGGACTTTCAGTTTGACGGCTGTCTGGTCAGAATCGAGACCGACGCCGGGATTACGGGCTACGGGGAAACCGGCGTGGACCTCAAGACCACGCGTGCCCTGCTCCCGCGACTGCGCCTGATCGGGGCCGACCCGCTAGCCATCGAGCGCCATTTTCAGGCCATGACGGGCGTCATTCATCCTTTCCGGCCGACCATCCCGTTCATCAGCGGCATTGACATCGCGCTCTGGGACGTGGCCGGCAAGATCCTGGACCTGCCCGTCTACAAGCTCATGGGGGGGCCGCTGCGGGATGCCGTCCAGATGTATTCGCACGGCGATTCACTAAAGGACATGAGCAACCCGGCTTCATGCCGCGAGTGGGCGCAGATGATCCGCGAGCAGCCCGAAGGTTTCACGACTTACAAGCTCGAGCCTTTGCAAGCCTTGCACGGCGAACGCGCGGGGCCCGAGGTGAGCAGCGCACAACTGGCGAAGATCGCGCGGGGCTTCGCCAATGTGCGGGAGGCGGTGGGAGAAGGCATCGACATCGCCGTGCACTGCCACAACCAGTACGACGTCCCCAGCGCCATTGCCGTCTCCCGGGCCACCGAAGGCATCCAGCCCACGTGGATTGAGGACCCGTTGAATCGCGTGGATTTTTGCGAAGGGTGGATGGCGGTCAAGCAGGGGACGCGGACAGCGGTGCTGACCGGCGAAAAGGTTGAAACGGTGGAAGAGTTCAAGCCATTTATAGATAATATGGCAGTGGATATCATTCACCCTGATATTTCCTTTGCGGGCGGATTCAGCGGCTGCCGGAGGATTGCCGAGTACGCGCAACTGAATCGAGTGCCGATGGCCCTGCACAATGTGGGGTCGCTGGTGCGGACGTTCGCCGCCGTTCATCTCGCCGCCTCGATTCCCAATTTCTACCGCTGCGAAAGCCGGCTGGGCCACGCTGAGCGCATAGTCGAAAACATGGTAGTGGGCAAGCCGCAATTGATCAGGAACTCGATGTTCGCGCTTCCGGAGGGGCCGGGCCTCGGCCTCGAAATCGATCCGGACTTCATGCGCCAGCACACACCGCGTGGAGAAGACTGGGGTTAAGGTTGGGACCTAGAGAAGAAATGCTCGGCGCCGACCGGAAGGCGGAGGCTTTCCGTAGGTCGGCGCGGCAAAGACGTCGCAGGGGACGGCAAGGCGTGTCCCTGCAAATCACGCCCGGACCATATCCAAGGCTGTGAAATCGATTTCTAGCTCCCCGCTCTGAAACGCCTTGAGGAAAGCTTTGACGACGGCGGGGTCAAAATCCGCCCCCGAACCTTTCGAGATAACGTCTTTGGCGCCCAGGGGTGACATCGCCTTGGCGTACGGGCGATCGCTTATCATCGCGTCGTACGAGTCAGCCACCGCAATGACGCGCGCCTCGAGAGGAATTTCCTCGCCCTTGGTTGGATGGTACCCCGAGCCATCGAATCTATCGTGGTGGGCCAGAATAATGGGAATGATACGGTTCAGCCTCCCTTTTACGGGCTCCGCCCACTCCGTTCCTTTTTCCACATGCTTCTTCATCTCTTCGTACTCGCTGGCGGTGAATCGTTCCGCTTTGTAAAGAAGCTCCCGGGAAGTTTCCAGTTTGCCCAGATCGTGCAGCAAGGAGGCGTCCCATACGTCGTCGATGCGCTGCTGATCAAAGCCCATAACCTTCGCAATCCTGGTCGCGTAGGCTGCCACGCGGAAAGAGTGGTCATGAGTGTACTTGTCGTTCGCGGTAAACTGTCGAAGGATCACTAGGATGCCCTTATAGGTTTCGCGTAACTCGAGGATTTGGGCTTGCTTGTTCTCGTAGAGCGTGCCCATGGCGTAGGCGATAACCAACAAGGTTCCCCCCCAGACCGCAATGTCCCACCACTTTTCAGCGATTAATCTGACCGGACCTTGCTGCTCCGAGAACAAACGAGGATTGGTATACACGATCAGGATTACCAAAAGGACGCTGGCCAAGGCGGTTAACACCGCGTAACGGCGCCCGCGGAAGTAAGCGGAATAGACGGAGGGTAAGACGTAGAAACCCAGCAGCATGCGGTCGGAGGTCACCAGGTAATTCACTCCGGCGAGAATGGCGAACATCATCAACAAGAGCCATAGTTCTTTATTTGCTTCTTGCACCTCGCGTACGATTCGCGACCACATATCTTTATCTCCTCGTGCAACAGGTTAATGTACACACGATCAACCCCCGATGCAATGGTACGAATGGTTTTTTTGTCGGTCAGCCCGTCACTCTCCCGAGCCCCCCGTTCATTGGGGGCCGAAGAATCCCCCGGTTATTTAAGCCGGGAAGGTCCGCCGCGAACTGTGGGGATGCCAAATTGTTACAAAGATCGGACGCCCTCAAAGCATTAAGTACTCTCCCAAGTTAAGGAGGGGTAGGGTTGGTAGACCGAATGTCCAGCTCGCCCGTCCCCTGCGCAGTGAGAAGGGGATCAAGAAAAATGATTTGACAGGCCGAGTGGCGCATAGTACATTGTATATGTACTCTGTACTATGCGCACCCAAACCCCTGTCCTGAAGATCGACCTTGCTTCCGACGTGCCTGCTTCCGAGCAAATTGTGAGAGGCTTACGCGCCACACTCATGGCGCGCCGATTCCGACCCGGGGACCAACTCCCCTCCGTCCGCCAACTTGCCGTTGACCTGGGTGTTCATCATAATACGGTGGCCGGGGCGTATCGGCAACTGGCTGAGGAAGGCTGGCTCGAGCTCCGGCGGGGGCGTGGGGCAACGGTGATTGAGCGGCCCGCGCCCGCTCCCACTCCGCGCGCCGAAGCCGAGTTCCGTAAGCGACTGGAGGAACTGGTAGTCAAGGCGCTCGCCGAAGGCGTGCCCTCTGGCGCGGTGAGCCGCGAACTCACCGTTCTGGCAGCGAAGCTCCAGGAAGGAGAAAGGTGATGAATCAGATTCTGGCTCTGGCAGCGGCCTCGCTGGCCCTGCTTTTGACGCTGAGCGCGGAGGTTTGCGCCCAGGGCTTCGAAGCTCTGGCGAAAGATGTAGCCCAGGAACTGGGGGCCCGGCAGTACGACAAGGTGGAGGCTCGCTTCGACTCGAGGATGGCCTCCCTGGTGCCGCTCGAGAAGCTCCAGTCTGCTTGGGAAACCACGCTCGGCCAGGCGGGCCCTTTCAAGGCAGTCACTAGCACGGCCTTGGCAGAGCAGCAGGGCTATCACGTGGTAATACTGACTTGCGCGTTTGAGAAATCCCCTCTCAACCTGAGGCTCGTCTTCGACAAGGACAGCAAAATCGCCGGATTCTCCATCGCCCCGGTATCACCCCCCTGGACCGCTCCCGATTACGCGAAACCCGGCGCCTTTCACGAGCAGAGCGTCACCATTACCACCGGCCCGTGGCAACTGCCGGGGACGCTCACCGAGCCGAACGGCGCGGGGCCGTTCCCAGCAGTGGTACTTGTACAGGGCTCGGGTCCGCACGACGAAGACGAGACGATTGGCTCCAACAAGCCGTTCAAGGACCTGGCTTGGGGGCTCGCCAGCCGCGGCATTGCCGTGCTGCGTTATGAGAAGCGGACCCATAAGTACGACGCGCAGCTTGCGAAGGACTTGGCGAACTTGACCGTCAAAGAGGAAGTGACCGACGATGCGCGCTCGGCGGCGGCACTCCTCTCGACGCATCCGGAAGTGGATAAGAAGCGCATCTACGTTCTCGGCCACAGCCTGGGCGGCATGCTGGCGCCCCGGATCGCCGAAGGTGACGACCAGATCGCGGGCATTATCATTATGGCCGGCAGTACGCGCCCATTGGGTCAGATTGTTGTGGACCAGATCAAGTATCTCTCCACGCTGAGCGGCCCAGTGGGCGAGGGAGCCAAGAAAAAGATCGAGGCGGCCGAGAAATTCGCCCAGGATTACGACAGCCCCACGCTCAAGCCAGGCGAGACGGTGAGCATGATGGGCATTCCAGTGCCAGGGTCTTATGTCCTCGACTTGCGAAGCTACGACCCCGCCGCGACGGCGGCCCAGTTGAAGATACCCATCCTGGTGCTTCAGGGATTAAGCGATTATCAGGTCACACGAACAGATCTCGCAGGTTGGGAAAAGGCTCTGGCCGGCCACAGTAACGTCACCATGAAAACCTATCCAGGTCTCTGCCACCTCTTCACGCCGGCCGGCAGCCCGCCTTCGCCTGCGGACTACGACAAACCCGGCCATGTGGCCAAAGCGGCGCTGGACGATATCGCGAACTGGGTCAATGCCCGCAGGTGATTGCCCTCCTTCTTAAGGAGGGGAAGGGGTGGTTGACGGCGTGAACCACCACTCCCTCACCCCTGCTCTCTCGAGGAGGAGGGGAATTATGGAGAATTAATATGAGCACGTCACTTCTCCTCGGACCTGGCCTGATTATGGCCTTTCTGATCGGGCTCTGTCTGGTCATCTACTACCCGGCCGTAGTTGAGGAGTCGAGAGTCGAGAAGGCAAGGAGTCTCGAGTGGACGAGTTGAGAGTTCAGAATCCTCGACTCCCAAAGAGGCTCGGGTTGGCATCCTTAACTCTCAACCCTCGACTTTCAACCCCTCGAACTCTCGACCCCTCGACTCTTGACTAGCTTCAGCAGGAGCTTCGCCAACCGATCAGAAGCATGACGGGCAACGCGCTCCTCGACGAGTACGTCCGCGAGCACGGGAACGACCCCGAGGGCGCGCACTTCCGCTAAGTCATTCACCACAGGTGCGGCCCCCTCAGCGGCATATCGCCTGCGCAGGGAAGACGAGACTGGCCCGGTATTCAGGATCACGACATCAAAAAGCTTTCGTCCGGCATGTGCGTGCAGAGCGCGCACGTGGTCGGCGGCGGAATAGCCGCGGGATTCGCCCGGTTGAGTCATGAGGTTGCAGATATAAACCTTCAGAGCCCTCGAGGCCGCGATCTGTTCGGGAATGCCGTGAACCAGCAGGTTGGGTACTAGTGAGGTGTAAAGCGAGCCCGGGCCGACCGTGATGAGGTCGGCCTGTTCGAGCGCGGTGAGGGTTTCGAGTAGGGGGCGGCAGCGGCCGGGGACAATGTGCAGGCGCTTGATGGGGATTCGCGTCTTGGTGATATGCGACTCGCCGTAGATAATGTTGCCGTTGGCCTGCTCAGCCTTCAAGCGGACATCGGAAAGCGTGGAAGGGAAAATCTCGCCTCGGATGGCCAGGACTTCGCCGGAGACACGAACTGCCTTCGCAAAGTCGCGTGTCAGGTGCGTGAGGGCAGCCAGAAACAGGTTGCCAAAGCTATGGCCGCGCAGGCCGTGGCCGGCCGAGAACCGGTAATTGAAAAGCTGGGTGAGAAGCTGTTCGTCTTCAGCCAGCGCAACCATGCAATTGCGAATGTCGCCTGGCGGAAGGATGCGGAAGTCGCGGCGCAGGCGGCCGGAGCTGCCGCCCTCGTCAGTGACGGTGACGACGGCGGTCAGTCTGGAAATCTTGGCCCGAGGCCCGGAGGAGCGCGGGATTCCAGGAAGATAGCGCTTCAGGCCTCGTAAGACGGTGGATAAACCTGTACCGCCGCCAATGGCAACGACTTGCATGCGACTCCCGAGTTGCGGCGACTTCACGTCGCCCTGCCTTGGGGCCGTGCCGATGTAAAATCGCCGCTGCTAAAGGCGCGAGTTGAAAACCAATTCTTTGAAGCGGGCATCGGCGGCCAGCGCCTGGAAGTCTTCGTCACGCTTGGCCTGAATGCGATTCTGAGGCCGGAGGGTGATAGCCTCCCTCAGATGTTGCAAAGCGTCTTCGGCATCTCCCCGTAACGAATAAGCGGCGGCCAAAGCGTAGGAAATATGTTCGCGATTGGGCGCCGATTTCTGAGCTTTGTTGAGGTACTCGATGGCGTCATCAAGACGGCGGGAGTTCAACGCTCCGACCCCCAGCGTGTACAGGTCCTCAGGCTTCTTGGGTGGAGGAGCGGGACGAGTGAGTTTCTGCTCACACAACCGCAGGTGGACGCGCGCTCTCTCCGCCACTCCTGCTACGCCGGTTGCTGCCAGCTTCTCGAATATCTCCTTGGCTTTTTCGTAGTTTTGTTTATGGAAAGCGCGTGCGCCAAGCTCGAAATTCCTGACCGCCGCCTGAAAGAGTGCCGTGGATTGCCGCATGTCCGTTGTTTGTGAACTTACTGGCTGAGCATGGGCAATGGCCAACGAGCGAGAAGAGGATCTCAGACCCACTCGCGCCTTGGCGACTCTGGCGGAGCGAGCATGGCCAGAGTGGTTGTGGGAGCGTGCGGGGCGAGGCCGGGCCTTTCTGGAAGTTCCGAATGCCGTTCTTCGCTGTCGTATAAGGCTTTTCATTTCAGTATGTTCCAACCAAAGGTGGAAGGTCCGGCGAGGCGCTTCACCGGACACCTCACTTCTATGTATAACAAATGTCGTGGCATATAGTCAAGTCAAGGGCAGAGGGCTAGGCCATACACGATTCAGGGCTGCAAGCGGTTGAAAACACAAGGACAAGTTCCTTGGATTGGATTCCCAGCTGCTGAGTTTCTTCTGTTTGTTTGACGACCAATAGTTTTGCTTGTATCTTTTCCTTGTGCATCCTCTGACAGAAGGTGTGAAGAAGTTGCGTAGCAGGGCGACCCTTTCGGCATGACTGTCCATTACCAGCTCACGGCGGCGCTCACAGCGGCTCCGCCGCCCCGACTTGCGGAAAGCCTCCGGCTTTCCAGCCAGTCCCGCGCCCTTCCTCCTCCTCCGCGCAGGCTGGAAGGCCCAGCCTTCCAGCCTGCGCGGAGGAGGTCGTTCAGGTCGGGTGTCGCTCGGAAAGGCAAAGCCTTTCCGCAAATCGGGCGGCAGAGCTGCAACTCGTCGCGAACGGTAACGACCGTAATTTGGACAGGCCTCCCCTTGCGGCCAGCTCGCTACGCCGGTGCAAATCGCCTCTGGATCCTGCTGGCATTTCTGGCATGCTTGCTGGGGGTAACGCTTCAGTGCGTCGCAAAGGATCTTTATGGGCGGCAAGGTGTGACGCCCCAGGCGGTTCGGCAGGGAAACCTGGGCAGTTGTTATTTCCATGCGGTGATTGCGGCCCTGGCTGAGTCCCAGCCGGAAACAATCCAGAAAATGATTCAAGCCAATAGCGACGGCACTTATACGGTTCGTTTTGCGGACGCAGTCAAAGAAAATGCTTACCCGGAAGATATTGAATATGCCCGCCGGAGTGGGTATGACCTCTCGGACGGCTTGTGGGTAGCGGTTCTGTTTCGCGCCTATGCACAACGCGTTTTGCGTCAGGCGCTGGCTTCCGGGGTTGAGGGGAGTGATCTTTTCCCGTTTGTAAAATCCTACGTGAAAGGCTTCGTAGCCTCGAATGATCCGCTAATATTGGCCTATGATCGGGCCATCAGGTCGCAGGTCGACCAGGATGGCGACATTGACCGGAGCCGGCTGGAGTTTCGGCTGAGGGAGCAGATGAGGTCCCTCAGCATTCCGGATGAAATGAGGGAAACGGTTATCAAGCTGCTCGAGTCAGGAGGGTTTTTCGACACGGTGACGGAGGTTGTGAAGCAGAACGGTGAGATCTTCGGGGCCTACCGGGCAGCGGGGCAAGGGGGGATTGCGGAGCACGTCATGCAGGCTATGACGGGAAGTGTGCGCTTTGTCCAGAACGAGACGGAGGAGCAAGCGGGAGCGGCCCTCCAGCAGGCCCTAGAAGCAAAACGACCTGCGGCGGTGTGCTCCGGCGGAAGCTTGTTCTTCCGGCAACTGGCGGAGGGAGAGCGCTTGCCTGCGGACACCCAGAGCTGGTACGTTAACGCCCATTGCTACACCGCCTTAGCCTACGACCAGAACAGCCACACAGTCACCCTGCGCAATCCTTGGGCGAGGTTTCCCGCGCCGGACGGCGTTTTCACTCTCCCCCTGAGAACCTTCGTGCCTGCATTTCGGGGGATCATTACCAGCGATTAGCAATTGTCGGATTCCCTACTCAAGCGTTCCCCTGGCTCTTAACAACAACAGGAAGCAGCCGTTCGGCGATGGGCTGCGAATTCGCCGCCACCGCACGACACGCCAAGGCCTTGTCTGCCGCGCAGCGAACCACATGGCCCAAATCCAGGGCATCGAAGGGAGGGGCTACAAAATCGGAGGCTCCGACTTCGATGGCCGAGGCGTAAAGCTTGGTATCAATTTCCTGCCCCACCACAATCACGCCAACGGGTGAGGAAGCCCTCTCGGAAAGGGACACCACATCAGCCCAGTTTCCGTCTGGCAATTTGCTCTCCGTGAAGGCTAACAAGGGCGGATTGACCTTGGAGAGAACATGGCTTGCTTCGGCCAAAGTCTGCGCCCGCCTCGTGGGAACGGCAAGCTTCCGAAGGGCGGCTTTCATGTCATAGTAAGGCTTTGCCTGGTGAAATATGAGTAGGGCTGTGACCTCTCCTCGCATTGGCGACCTCTCACTGAGAATTAGGTTCGAAACGGTACAGGTCCCGGGTCTGCGGCCCACCTGCTGCCCAAGGAACTCTGGCTCCGCCCTGGGTCGTCTGTTCCAGGGCTCCGCTCGGAAAGACAGCATAGGCAGGGTTGTCACACAGACTCCCGAGGGGAGAGCGCTGGGTTTTCACAGAGACTCCCCCTCGAAGGGAAGTGGGCATGTACAAACTTGCGCCATTGGGCATCAAATCACCACCTGCCGATCCCTTGCTCGGCACAGGCTCTTAAGAATCGGCGCTAAACTCGGTGCAGCGCCAGAAAGCAGTCGTTAGCGCTATTTGAGTGCAACATTGAGAATCTTTTTGTCTTGCGTAATGTCGACTTTGTCCTCACGAGCTAGCCAACCTAGGGCAAAACTAAGGATTTCCCCGGAGCCATTGAGCTTTTTTCTAAGTTGCGAGAACGTTAGAGGGCCCTCTTCGTTAAGTAAGTGCCAAATCTTGCCCGCCGTTTCGCCGACCTTTGTATTGATTTCCATCGCTAGCATCCTCCTGCTGGATTTCCGACAAGCTCTCTAAGACGCTTTCTTGTTTCTACCATCTAGGGCTTCGTAAGACTCAGGTACTTGGTTGCACCCTCTGCCCATATAAGGCGTTGAAATACCGGATGTTAAGTGCGCCCCGCGCCAGGAATTCTTGCTCAGTACCGCGAGCTCTTCAGGTTCTTACCAGGGCTGAGCCACTGGCTACGAAATGGACGCAGCCCGTCCGAACCAACAAGCTGCAAAGATTATACCTGAAGAGGTGGGGCATTAGAAGCAAAAAATTACTATCAGGATGATAACGGGGAAGAATGTCCGGAAGAGATAGGCGTGAGTCATGGGAGGGACAGGGTGTCCTTCACCATTGGCCCCTTTTCTGCAAAAAGGCTCCCAATTCCAGCAGTCCGTAGACCACCAGGCAGAGCCAGAAATCGACCAAGGTTCCGAGGTCAAGCTTGAAAGGGTGATGTTTAGCGGCTGGCGGCAAATAGGGGTTGAGGGCGAAATACAAGCCATTGCCGAGCAAAATGGCAAGCAAGTATTTGAACCACTTCACGGTTATGGGTCTCATCTTCATCATCGGGCCTGAGATTCGTATGTGGCAGGTGGTCGTAGGCTGTTTGTGTGAAAACCTCGCGTGAGGATGTAACCGATCCACTTCGGGACCCCCTCACCCGGCTCCGTCGGCTGACGGACTGGTGAATGCGCCGCCGCGGGCCACCCTCTCCCCCAAGGGAGAGAGGGCTATGTCTTCGCGCAGACTCCTTGCCCCACCTACCACATACAATCTGCCATCTACTTCAATGCGGCTATAATAGGAAATGCTGAAACGCGATGGCAACCTCGAATCTTACTCCCGCCTCGGAAGTGAAATACCTGAAGGGTGTGGGCCCAGCGCGGGCTGAGCTTCTAGCCACGCGAGGCATCCGCACCGTTGAAGATCTTCTTTACTATACTCCTTTCCGCTACGAGGACCGAACACAGATAACCCCCATTCGCGACCTCGTTCCCGGCCAGACTACGACGGTCCTTGCGCAGGTGCTCACCTGCGGCCTCACCAGGACTCGGAAGGGCGTCTACATTTACGATCTTGCGGCTCGAGATGCCAGCGGCATGATTCGCTGTATTTGGTTCAATGCAGTTTACCTGGAAAGGGGCAAGGTCTTTCGGCCCGGGCAGCGAGTGTTTTTCTACGGGAAGGTGGAGCGGGATTTTTACGGCACGGGCAATTCGCAAATCGTTCAACCCCAGTTCGAGATCCTGCCGGAGGATGAGCCGGACAGCAGCAATTCCATCGAGGTAGAGCGCGTTGTGCCAATCTATGAAGGCATGGGCAGGCTTGGTACGCGGGCCATCCGGCGCCTGATCTGGACCGCCTTAGCCTCCCTGGGGGATAACCTGTCGGACCGCCTTCCCTTATCGGTACGCGAGAAGAATCGGCTTGTGGACCGCGCCACTGCTCTGTGCCAAACCCATTTCCCTGAATCCGGGCAGTCGCTCGAACATTTGTGCAATTTCCGCACGCCCCCGCAGGTGCGCCTGATCTTCGAGGAGTTCTTCAACGTTGGCGCGGGTCTTGCCTTGAGACGGCGCAAGGCCAAATCTGCGCAGGGAATTGAGTTTGCGCCCAAGGCCACCGCCCGCGCCGCCATTCGCAGCATTCTACCGTTCCATCCTACGGTCGCGCAAAAGCGAGTGCTGAAGGAGATGGTGGACGACATGTGCTCTCCTCACCCCATGAATCGTCTCTTGCAGGGCGACGTGGGGTCCGGAAAGACTATCGTAGCCATCCAGGCGGCCATTCTGGCCATTGAAAACGGCTATCAGGTAGCTCTGATGGCACCCACTGAGATCCTGGCTACCCAACATTACCTTTACACCAAAGCGCTCTTGCAACCCCTGCCTTACCAGATTGACCTGTTGATCAGCGCGCGCAAAGCGGCGGACAAGGCGGAGCTGAAGGAGCGCATGGGGAGGGGAGAAATCAACCTTGTGGTGGGCACTCACGCCTTGCTGGAGGAGGATGTGGCATTCTCGAAGCTTGGCTTGGTAGTGGTGGATGAGCAGCACCGCTTCGGGGTCCTGCAGCGATTCGGGTTGATACGCAAAGCCGTCAATCCCCACGTCCTGGTTATGACCGCCACTCCCATTCCACGCACGCTCGCCCTGACGCTTTACGGCGACTTGGATTTCTCCGTCATCGATGAGTTGCCGCCCAATCGTACGCCTATCGAAACCCGCCTGGTGGAGGAAAGCGAGCGCGCCCGGGCCTTCGAATTCATTCGTGAAAAAGTGCGGCGAGGCGGGCAGGCTTATGTGGTTTATCCGGTGATCGAGGAGGGAGGGAAACTCGATCTGAAGCCTGCCGTGCGCATGTTCGAGCAGCTCGCGCATAATGTTTTCCCCGAGTTCCACGTGGGGTTATTGCACGGGCGGTTGCCCAGCGAGGAAAAGGAAGATGTGATGCGCCGTTTCAAGCTGGGCGAAGTTCAAATCCTGGTTTCGACCACGGTGGTGGAAGTGGGCGTAGACGTTCCGAACGCCACTGTGATGCTGATCGAGCATGCGGAGCGTTTCGGCCTCTCCCAATTGCACCAACTGCGCGGACGCATCGGCCGGGGCGCCCAGAAGTCGCACTGTCTTCTGGTGGCTTCGGAGAGGCGGAACGAGTTGGCGGCGCAACGGCTGCAAACCATGATCGAAACCAACGATGGGTTCAAGATTGCGGAAATCGATTTGAGACTGCGGGGGCCGGGGGAGTTCTTCGGCACGCGACAATGGGGCATCCCGGCGTTCCGAATAGGGAACTTAATCCGCGATCAGGAGATTCTGGAGTGGGCCAAGCAGGAAGCGTGGAGTTTTGTTGAGCAGCCGTCGTCGCGCGCGGAATTTGAAGCGTATGTAAACTACTTGCGCACGGAGTGGCCGCGGCGCTACCGTCTGGCGAGCGTCGCGTGAAAAGGATTGCGTCATTGAGTCATTGATCCATTGATTCATTGAGAGAATAACCCGCCAGACCAGCCGCGGGACGATCCCGCTAATTCGCGGGATCCAATGGATCAATGATTCAATGACTCAATGAATCAATGAAACAATGACTCAATGCGAGTGATTTCCGGCACATACCGCGGGCTTCAACTGGGGACCTTAAAGGGCGGCAATCTCCGCCCCACCTCCGACCAAATGCGCGAAACCTTGTTCGATGTGCTCGGTCCCGGGGTGGAAGGGGCGACCTTCCTGGATGCCTATGCCGGAAGCGGTGCGGTGGGGATCGAGGCGCTGAGCCGGGGGGCAAACGAGGTGGTATTTATCGAGCATCATCGCCCCGCCCAACACCTAATTCGGAAGAATCTCGAGGCCTTGGGCATCACGTCCGGCTATTACCTGATCAGGTCCACGGTGGCATCGGGACTCGAGCGGCTCGAGCAGGAGGGCTCGCACTTTGATTACGTCTTCCTGGACCCTCCCTATAAGGAAATAGGTGAGTACCATCACATCCTGCGCCTTCTCGGGCGCTCACATTTGTTGGACTCGCGATCCCTGGTGATTGCGGAACACTCACGCTACTGCGTGCTCGAAGAAGGATATGGAAGCCTGCGGCGGGATCGCCTCATCCGCCATGGCGACACGCAACTCGGCTTTTATCGAGTCATGGAACGAGGGAGCGTGGAATAGGGAACGGAAAGCAGGGAACAAGGAACGGGCAATAGGCAATAGCCCTCTCCAATGTGAACAGGCCCTCTCCCTGGGGAGAGGGTGTCGCGCTCCGGCGCTTTCATCAACCGGAGCGTGACGGGTGAGGGGTTAGTTGCCGCATGAACCAAACTTCTTTTGCCCCGCTAACTCAAGCCTGCTAGACTCCCCCGGGCGGCCAGAGGGCCGCCCCTACATCGTGATTTCTTCACACTTTCTCTCCCCTCCGCTCTCGCCCTATGGTGCTCGAACCCAGTTTCGGGTCTCGGCCGCCCTTCCCCCCAACGTCAAACCATCGTGAGGAAGGCCGGCTGGGGGGGCGCCTACCTGACATTGTGTCCAAACAATGCTTGACACTCGGGAGAATCCAAATGTAACATTTGTCGGGTACCAGTTCAGGGACCGATTCAATTTGGATTTTGAATGCCAGGCTGCGCTGACGAGTGTGCGTCGCCCCGTGAACGCATGGAGCTTACCCGCAGGAGGGAGCATGAACCCATTGGCGCGGAAGAGTCACCTATTTGCAGAGAAGCTGCCGGAAGAAATCATTGTCTACGACAAGACTAACCACAAAGTGCACTGCCTGAATAAGACGGCGGCGGCAGTCTGGGAAAGCTGCGATGGGACCAGGACGGTCGACGAGCTCGCGCCAATCGTCGAAGCGAAAGTCGGAGCACCGGTGGATCGCGACTTGGTGCTGCTCGCTCTGGAGGAGCTGGAAAAGGCCAACCTCCTGGAAGCTGGAAGTGGCGTGGTTTCGAACGCAGGGGCCACCTCTCGCCGCCAAGCCGTAGGCAAGCACGTCTTGTCCGGCACAGCATTGGTCGCAACCATCCTCGTCCCTGCTCCTCAGACATACGCCTCATGGGCCCCGGGCCCCGGTGATGGTCATGGTCACTGGGGCCATTGAACCGGAAGTATCGGCGTCACCAACGTCAGGAACCAAACACGTCCAATGCGCTGGGCGGCAGGAGCGAAAGGTTGCTATGCCATAGCGCGTTGCACAGCCTGGCTCGTCCGACCTAATCTTGACGACCTCAGCGCTCTTACCCTAGTATTGTGACTACGGCCGTTGCCACCGCTAACGTTGGGGCGGGGTAGCTCAGTGGCAGAGCGAGGGTCTCATAATCCCTAGGTCGGGAGTTCGATCCTCCCCCCCGCTACCAACTTCTAATCCAAATTCGAGTTGGGCAGGAGCAACCATGACGAGAATCAATAGGTCTCCTATCAGCTTTGTGGCCGTTGCGCTCGCGCTCTCCTCAATGCCAAGCTGGGGCGCGAAGCCGCAGGGTGAGGCAAGCGAGGGTCCCGTACCCGCACTAATCGTCTCAGCCAAAAAGGTGTTTATTTCAAATGCCGGAGGGGGATGCGACCCCTTCGGCAGCGCGCATTTCAAAGGGGGACCCAACCGGCCTTACAACCAGTTCTACGCGGCCCTGAAAAGCTGGGGGCGGTACGAGCTGGTGGCGTCTCCCGCCGACGCGGAGTTGGTTTTCGAGATCGGCTTCACCTGTCCGGTGGAAGGGACGAATATCGTCGAGGGAGGCCGTGCTGGTCCCACCTCCGACCCCCAGTTGAGGCTGGTGATTCTGGACGTGAAGACGCACTTCACGCTGTGGGGGATCACAGAACACGTGGGAATGGCTATATTGCAAGGTAACCGGGACAAGAACTTCGATCGGGCAATAAATAAATTAGTGGACGACCTGAAGAGCCTTGCGGCCGGAACTCCCCCGCCTTTTGTTGATGTCGACCCCGCGTCATGACTGCGTGCGACCCGCTTGCCGCCAAACGAGGGGCGGGAATATTGCACCCTGGCCGTTGGTCTGGGCTGTGTTAGGTCGCCGCAACGGGGCTCGTCAGAACGCCTGGACCTTGGTCACCTTGCCATTGGTGAACGTCACCACCCAGCGGTGGCCTTCCTTCAAGTAATACCAAGTCTCGGACAAGCTGCCATCGGAAGTATCGTTGATCTTTTTCTGCTCCGGATCCCCGAAGGACAGCATGACCATTTGGTAGGTCATGCCCTCCTTAACGGTGTTCGCGGCAATCGCCTGTTGGAACTCGGGTGAGAAGTTCTTAGCGACAAGCTGGTTTTGAATCTCGCTCACATCGAGAACGCGTGCCATCACTTTCAGAAAGTTCTGCGGGGCAAGATCGCTGTCGGTAAGTTCGCGCTCGAAGCGGAAGTTGATGCGCGACCCGCCTGCACGCTTGTAACTGGGGCTAACTTTGTTGGCGTGGCCGCTGCCGCGCCGTCCTTCGCCGCCGCCCCCCAAGTGGATTTCAACCCTGTCCTTGTCCACCCTGACATCCGTGGTAGTGGCCCACTCGTTGGCATCCACGCCCACGCCTTTGGATTTGAGGTACTTGGTCAATGCTCCCATGTCAATGCCGCGTGCGTCGAAGTGCTTGCGCTGCACGGGTGTGATGTAAACGTCCAAGCCTTCCTTGGTGGCCGGCAACTCGATCAAGGCCTTTACTTGTTTGCCCAGGAGCAGCTTGGCCAGCGCTTGCTTGGCATTGTCCGAGGTGTTGGCGCGAACCGCGCACGGTGAAGCACAAATCATGAGAACGACGAGAATTGCGGCTAACTCCGTCAATGCTTTCTTCACTTAGCTTCCTCCTCCGATGAGTCTAAGGGTTTTCTAGCGCGACTCCAGGAGGTAGGCCATGACACCAAAGTACTGTAGATCGAGTTGTTAGCTGCTTTACCCTTCTTGACGGCTTCTCGACTCCTTGACACGCCGACTTGCCGACTTCTAGACTACGGGGAACCAAGTCTCAAAAGAAAGGCGGTGAACACACCATGGCAAAAGCTCATCAACTTGTTTGTTCGAAAACTCGCTGGCAGGGCAGGGAAGCAAATACCCTCAGCAATGGTCTCTTGCAAATAGTGGCTTTGACAGGCGGTGGCCACATCGCGGAAATTCGTTTTGCGGATGGCTGCGGGCATCCTACCCTGAATCCTCTTTGGACTCCCCCTTGGAAGAGCATCGAGCCGTTCCAATACAGCGCGAGGGCCCACGCCGAACGCTACGGGCCAACAACAGAAGGGAAATTGCTCTCGGGAATTGCCGGGCACAATATTTGTCTCGATTACTTCGGGCCGCCCTCGGAAGAGGAAGCCGCGCAAGGGCTCTCTACCCACGGCGAGGCGCCCAGCTTGAGATGGCGCAAATCGAACCAACGCCTTTCCGCTGGCCAACTGAGCTTCATGCTTTCCGTTCGCTTGCCGCAGGCCGGCCTGCACTTCATCCGCGAGATCGGGGTGCGGGCGGGAGAGCCGGTGGTCTATCTCATGGAGACGGTCATCAACGAGCGCAAGCTTGACCACTTCTTTCACTGGACCCAGCACGTTACCCTCGGTCCTCCGTTTGTGACTCCTGAGGATTGCCGCGTGTTCATGTCTGCCACCAGAGGGATTACGAGCCCCGCTGGTTATGACGGCAAAGCGCTGCTTGAATCGGGGAAGGAATTTCAATGGCCCATGGCTCCCGGCAGCGCTGGGGGCGAGGTTGACCTGTCCCACTGCCTGATCCGGCAGGGATTTGGGATTATTGCTTCCCTGCTGTTGGATCCGGCGCGGGACGTGCAGTTCGTTGGGGCTCTGAATACTCAGCACCGCCTTCTGCTCGCTTACTGCTTCCGCCGCTCGGATTTCCCTTGGCTCACGATTTGGGAGGAAAACTGCGCGCGCGAAAGTCGCCCGTGGAATGGCCGCACCCAGACACGCGGTTTGGAATTTGGCAGTGCACCCTTGCCGGCAACGCGTCGCGAGGCGTTCACGCGCGGTCCGATTTTTGGCACGCCGACTTTTTCCACCGTACCCGCTCGCGGGGAATTAACGATTCCCTATCTCGCCTTCCTGGCTCACCTGCCGGAAGGCCTGAATGAGGTGCGCGAGATCAGCCTAGGCAAGAAGGAGATCCTCGTTCAAGGCAGGGCGCCTGACCAGGCGGTCACCCTTCCTGCTTCCGGACTTGCGGCGTGGGGTCTCGGCGCTGGTTGAGGATCGTTGATTGCCAATTGGGGTGATGCCGGACTCCCTCGGCAATACACCTTTGCGGTTCAATAGAATAGACGTGGGCAACGCCCCATAGGCGAGCCGCGGCCACCGCTGCTGGTCGTAGGTCAGAGCGTAGCTAAGCTTTATGACTGCGCGATTTTGGAACTTTTTGGCGGTCAAAACGCATTTATTAGTGTAGAGATCGCCGCCAAGATCTTGGCTGTTATCAAGACGGGTCGGAATCCGGAGGCGAACTCGAGGGAAAGGGAGAATATAAGGAATGCGAATCGAATCCAAGGTTGTGTCATGTTTTCTCGCAGTGATCTTCGGCTTGCCGTGGCTCTTTGCGCAGGGAACGCCGCCAGGCGAGCGGGCCACGTTCCATCGTGGGCCGGGACAGATGCGCCGGCGGGAGTTCCGCGAGCGCGAGCGAAACTTCCACGGGTTTAGAGGGAGATACGGGCGGCGGTGGAGGGACTCAGAGTTCAGGTTGATGCGGCTTGTGAATAATCCGGCCATGCGGGAAAAGCTTGGCATCACAGACGAGCAAGCGGCGAAGATTCGCCAGCAGACGTTTGACTTCCAAAAGGCGGAGATCCGTGGCCGAGCTGAAATGCAGGTGAGGCGGCTGGAGCTGAAGCAGCTCCTGACAGCAGCCAATCCCGATCGGGCCGCGATCGACCAGAAGTTGGAACAAATCAGTACCGCTCAACTGGCGCAGAGAAAGTTAAAGGTTAATTACCGCCTCGATATGCGCGCCGCGCTAACCAGTGAGCAGCGCCAGAAGCTTCAGAACTTGAGAGAGGAGTTTCGTCATCCCGCCGCGCCAAGGCCGCACCTGCAGCCACCGAAGCCGCAAGGCTCGTAGCCATTCCCATCCGGCGATAACAGCGGTAAAGAATTGCGGGGGGCGGGTTCCCCTGGCTGCCGGCGTGCTTGGTGGACCTGGAGGGGTTCGAACCCTCGACCCGCTTAATCCTCCGGCCCACTATCAGCTTGGCACCGTGTACCGGCAGCTCGGACGCGAGGCCGATGCCCGCCGTGAGCTTGCCCCTTTCGAAAAGTTAGAGAAAGCGAGGAAGCAAAGCCGTCAGGTGTACTTCCAAATGCCAGGAGAATTTCCCGGGACCACCGGGGCCGATACTCCGAACAAGTAGCCCGATAAGGCTACGATGATACTTTGGCCAGGACCAAAAGTCACAATTTATTGCGGACCAGAGGTAAGTTACCTTTTTTCCAAACCCACAGGGTAGAAGAGCGATACTTTTTTCCAAGTTTGTTCGCTCTGAAGTGGGTACGGCCCGCGCGGACCATCAGCTCGATTTCGCTACGATTGACAGCTTTCTGCGGCTGATCGTCGGTTTCGCACTTGTTGCACCGGTGTGGGATGCGGTCGCCTTGAGCAGGAACTTTGCCAGCGCGTCTGGAATCTCAATATCAAACTTGTAGGTCTGCTGGCCCAAGCCGGGGATTGAGAAAGGCAATTCGCGACGAAGGACTTCCTTCCCATCCTCTCCTTCCAGGGAAAGCGCGAGATTCCCCTTCGCCTCTTGATACTCATCGTTGATCATCATGACGCAGAATCGCCGCTTCGACCCTGCCTCGACTGTGGGGTGCCAAAAATTGATGTAAACCCCCAGGGGTTTGAACGCTTCGCTCACGTAGTTCTTAAAGCGAGGTTCCAGTTGCAGAGTTTCCACATTCCGGAAATTGTCACTGGTATAAGTGCCGGGATAGGAGCAGGTGAGATAAACGAAGTAGAGGACGCCGGCGTAATTGCGATACGCCCGCCAGAACTCAGTCAACCCTCCGATCAGGTAGGCCTGCAGCTCAAACTTCTCTTCAACAGTCGAGTCCGGTTCAAAAAACCTGTCGAAGTAGCGCTTGCCAATTTCGGTGAAGGACCCGTCGCGGTTGAGAAATGCGGTGTCGTATTCATTCACGATCATGGCGTGCGCAGTCGGGGTGACCGTATTATGCGAGAGGCCGGGCATTGTCTCGAGCTTTTCCGCTGTGAATGTCCGGTCGAAAAAGAACAGATAAGGGTGGTCCTCGACAGGATCGTTGGAGCCTTCGGGCCCGTTGTAGCTGTCTTCCCACGAGCGGTTGGAGAGGTCCAGCGATCTCACCGCCGGGATGATCTTGTCCGCGAAGATATCATCCAGGGTTTCGTTGTTGGCGTCCCAGATCGCCACGCTGGGGTGATTCCAGTTGTCTCTCATCCACTCTCCGTATTGCCGGATCATCTCCTCGGCATCATAACGGCGGCCTTTGTACCGGCTGTACCACTCTGACTGGCCGGTCCATACAAAAAATTCATTCTGAATCAGCAATCCGGCCTCGTCCGCGATGTCCAGCCATCGATCGGGTACCGGGCCAATGCAGAAACGAAAGGAATTCCAGTGCATCTGTTTCGGGATTTCGATGAGCAGTTTTCGAACCCACTTCTCGTCCCACGGAAGAGAGCCTGACTTCGGGTCTTCAAAGAAGCGGTGCAGGGTGATATTCGAACCCCGCAGGAAGTAGGGCTTGCCGTTGAGGTAGGCGCGTTTAGTGGCCGTGTCAAACCGGAATTCGCGCATTCCGAAACGCACCTCGGAACTGTCGCCTCTCGTGCTGGTCTTCAAGGTGTAAAGGAAAGGGGTTTCCGGGGTCCAGAGCTTCGCGCCAGGGATAGGAATGGTCTGCGTCAGCGTCTTGGCCTCGCCAGGTTTCAGTTCCTGTCGTAGCTGGCCCGAGCTGGCAACTTCCGCTTGGCTCTTCCACGGACTCACGTGATAACTCAGGTCGAATGTGGTGCTCTTCAGGCCGTAGTTTTTCACCTTCACCTGCACGAGAATCTCGGATGGATGAAGGCGCGGCGCAACCTGCACAGTTTCGATGACTGGGTTATCACTCAACATTATGGAGACGCTATCGTAGATGCCCGGGGTCCACTTGCGTTTTTCAAAGTCGGTTCCGGCAGGCGCACCCTTGGGCAACACGCCCGGGTGCGCGCCCACTCTCACCACGAGTCGATTTTCACCATCCCACTGGATGGCATTGCTGACATCGAAAACCGCGGCGGTGAAACACCCTAGATGTTCGCCGATCTTCGTCCCATTCAGCCAGACGGCTGTGCCAAATTGCGCTTTGTTCACCTTGAGGAGCACCACCTCTCGGCGGTTAGGAACCCGGAACTGTTTTCGATACCAGAAGTAGTTTCGCTCTTGCTTGGAGATGCCGACACCGTCCTCACCTAACAAGTCCCACGTAGACCCCGGCGACTCGCCATCTTCTGTGAGGTTCGCGACGTTCTCTCGACTTTGAAACTGGTCCACGTCCGGAAAAGCCGGAACAGCCAGGTGGGCCAGTCCCGGGACCGGAACACGGTGGCGGTACACCGTCGGAATTTGGTCCGGCGACACGCTGTCGTCAATTTCCCATTCGCCATCCAGGGAAAGCGTTTGCCTGCCTTTTCTGGTTTGGGGCTCACTCTGGGGATTATCTGGCAACGCCCCTATGCCCGCTTGCCAGAACAGGTCTGCTCCAATTGCAACGGCCGTGCTCTTCAGAAACTTACGACGTCCCACAGGCTTATGATTTCTCATTCGTCCTCCTCTTGAAATATGAAGATTGCAGTCGATAGAGCGCGAGACGCAACTACAGCTTGGTTTAGTCGACACGCATTCCGTTGTTGGCGGGCCAGGATCAAAAGCTGGACATTGGGCCCACCGCGCTTCCCGCACTGCGCATGCCTGCGGTCGACTATAGTCAGGCAATACGTGAGGATCCAGCGCGGAACCTTGGCAAGGACTTTATTTCATTGAACTTACGTGGTGGAAGCGGTCAACCGGCTCGGCTTCCGCAGTAAACTAACAGTAGGCGCTGCCGTCCGTACCTGCGATAACGGATCGCTTCGCCATTCCTTGTAGTCATCCTCGAAAAACACGTGCCCGTCCCGTGCCCTCTGCCCGAGCACCGGGCTCTCCGTTACGGACCATGTTTGAGGCAGGCCATAGAGAAAGTCGGCGTATCCGAGCCCTGTGCTCGTCGGATCGGCGGGGTTGCGCGAGAAAATGCCGCTGAAGCTGAAATTTCCTGTACTGGTATCACCCCACGCCGAAAAGTTATTGTACATCCGGTCATACTCGCCACCCATCTTGAGAAAGTGCTTTCCTCTAATTATGGTCAGCACGTCCGATGGGGAAAGTGCGCCCATAGCCATCGTACAAGAAGTACCGGGACTTATCGAGACAGATAGGGTACCGCTGATCGTCATCGATGGAAAGAGGTTTGACAACGGATTAAGCTCGCCCAACTGCGAAGGGAAGTTCGTCGATGCGTCAACGGGAAGAACAGGTTCGTGGACACGGACCATCCCAATGCGAGCCTCATTGACGATCGTAGGACCGATTGTCCAGGAGTCGGAGATAATGTGCTGTTGCTCCCGATAATCGTCAGTAGTGTTCCCGATAGGAGGTATAGTTGGGAGTAGTTCAGGGGATTGAGTGACCATCACGGAAACCGAAAGCCGGTTGGTGGTGGAAACGTTGTACTGCACACTTCCGCTGTACCAAGCGTTATCATGCGGAGCCTTTACATCCTCGTAATAGTTGTTGTAGACTCCGGGCAAATTCGGTTGCGGCCAGTATTGCTGAACTGCCGCGGCCAGAGGAGAAATGTCTGAAGGAGGAATTTTGTTGCCAGGCAGGGGAGTTCGAACACCGTTGGCAAGGCTTGCCGGATCATACACGGTTGGGTATATCGGGTTCGAAAAATCACCCGCTTCCGCGCTCGCGGTCGGGACAGTGACGTACGTAGGACTATCGACGACCTGCCGCTGATCCTGGTACGAGAAAAAGAAGAACGCCTCATTGCGTTTGATGGGGCCGCCTACGGTTCCACCAAACTCATTCCATACGTAGGGAGAAGTCGTCGGTGCGAAGAAGATTCGGGCATTCATGGCAGTGTTTTGGTCGAATTCAAACAACGAGCCGTGCCACTGGTTTGTGCCCGTCTTCGTGATGATATTGAACACCGAAGATCCATTGCCGTATTCCGCGCCGTACTTATTAGTATCCGCTTTTACCTCTGCGATGCTATCCATTGGAAGGTCGCCGATGATGTCTGGGTTATTATTGTCCGCGGTATACATTGCGTTGGACCCGTTAACAAGCCAGCTCGACGTGTAGGGGGCGGACCCGTTCACGCTTGCCGTATTTCCGCCAAAATTAGTGATAGAACCCGGGGCAACGCCGGGAAGCAGGTTGGGAAAGTTGTACCATTGCATCGCCGGTGTTAAGCCTGCTGGACTCGTTCGTGTTGCGCAACATTATTAAGGCTGCGCGGCCTGTGCCCTTCAGTGCTCTCTGCCGATGCGATTTTTTCAACAAAATTCTCGCAGAAATTAATAGACTTGCACGGCAGTCCCATAGTGAACTAAAAGGAAAGAACAAGGGCTAGGGAAGCGTAAAGAATTGCGAAAAACGCAGCTAGAATTCTTCCATAAGTCCAGCGCGAAGGGCGGTCCGCATGAATGACCTGCAATGCGTGATCGGTGTGGATGCGGGAACGTCCGTGGTGAAAGCGGTGGCTTTTGACTATTTTGGCAACGAAATATGCACCCATGAAATACCGATCCCGCTACGCCGTCCTGAGCCCTTGTGGATTGAACAAGATATGGAAGAGTTGTGGCAAACGGTGAAAGACTGTTTGCGCAATATCGGTGGGCGCTTGAAGGAGCTCAATAAGCAGATCGGCGGCATCGGCATCACCTCAACTGGGGATGGGACGTGGATGATCGACGGGGGCGGCCACCCTGTCCGAGGCGGGATTCTGTGGTGCGATGGTCGAGCAGGAAAGGTCGTCGACCGGCTGCACGCTCAAGGGATTGCCCATCAGGCATTTGATATCTGCGGAACTTCGGTATTCACCGGGTCTCAAGCCGCTCAGCTTGTCTGGCTGCGCGAGAACGAACCGGAGTCATTGCAGAAAGCAGAGGTTATCTTTCACGCCAAAGACTGGCTTTTCTATAAGTTCACCGGGCTTGTAACCAGCGACGAAACCGATGAGTCGCTCACCATGCTGAGGATGACCACCCGGCAATATGACCCGGAATTGTTCAAGATTTTCGGAATCGAAGATCTGTACCCGAAGTTCCCCCCGTTAAAGCCTACCACGGAAAATGTTGGGACGCTCCTTCCAGAAGTTGCTGCCGCGTTGGATTTGCCGAGGGGATTAACCGTGGGGTCCGGCCCCATGGACGTGGCAGCATGCGCCTTGGGCACGGGGGCGATCGAACATGGCCAAGCCTCTTCGATTCTCGGCACGGCAGGGATTCACGAAGTGATTATGGAGGAGCCGATTCTGGAACCCCGCATGGTCGGGATGACCCTGTGTCACGGCGTTAAAGGCCGGTGGATTCGGATGTTGGCGGCCATGACAGCAACACCCAATCTGGAGTGGTTCCTGAAGGAATTGGGAACCGGTTTCAGCCTGGAAGCGCGCCAGGCGGCCACAGACCTCTATGAATACGTCGAGAAATTGGTGGACTCGATCCCGGCCGGATCGGATGGCGTAATTTTCCACCCGTATCTTTTTCCCGGAGGAGAACGCGGTCCCTTCGTCAAGCCCACCGCGCGGGCGAGCTTTTCCGGCCTGAATCTCCATCATACCGGCAAGCATCTGCTGCGCGCTGTCTATGAAGGGGTCGCTTTGGCCACGCTGGATTGCTACCGCAATATGCCCATCGATCCGAAGGTGGTATTCCTGTCCGGTGGTGGAGCTAAAAGCCCCGTGTGGTGCCAAATTGTGGCAGACTGCCTGGGGAAGACCGTGAGTGTGCCGGAGGGCTCACAATTCGGCGCCAAGGGAGCAGCGATCAACGTGGGAATCGCCGTGGGAGTTTATAAGAACGCCCAGGATGGCGTCGCACAATCGGTCAAGACCTCGCGATGTTACGAACCCGACTCTCCCAACACGAAGCTTTACCATCAGCTTTACGAGGTCTACAAGCAGACAGCGGAAAGGCAGATGGACCTTTGGGACCGTCGCGCGGAAATCCTGGATGGGAGCCGTTGAATATGCCCGAGGACACGCATCATTCTTTAAAGGTGGAAATGATCGCAAAGTGCCGCCTCCTGGAAGAAATGGGGTACTTCACTGGCACTTGGGGAAACGTCAGCGTCCGGGTACCGGAAGGCTTCATTGTGACCCCCAGCAGGATTGCATACTCGGTGATTGAACCCGGTGATTTCGTTACGGTCTCGCTGGAGGGAAAAGTTGTGGCAGGTCACCGTCTGCCCTCCTCGGAAACCGAGATACACCGCGTTGTGCTTACGAAAAAAGGCGATACCGGGGCGATTATCCACAGTCACTCGCCCTATGCGACGGCGGTGGCTTGCTTGCACCAGAGCATCCCGGTTTTTGTTGAAGACATGGCGCAAATTATCGGGGGGGAAGTTCACTGCACACAATACGTCCCTGCGGGCCAACACAGAAAAATAGCCGAAGAGGTAGGTAGGACCATTGGCGAGGAGAACGCGGTGCTTCTGGCCAATCACGGCGTCTTGTGCTGCGGCCGGAATCTCGAGGAGGCATTGGTGGCTAATCAGATCGTTGAAAAGGCAGCTCTGATGATGATGGCAGCAGGAGGCCGGGAGAAAGTGATCCCGATTCCAGAGGAATTCGTCACGTCTGAGAGAAATCGATTCCTGTACAAGTACGGAACGGCCAAGGACGCATCATGAGAAACTTACGGCTACGCGGCAGGTGGAAAGCCCCGGAGAGACGCATCGCGGCCTTTGGCCGCAAAACGATGCTGTGGGGGAAGCAGCACTGGCCCTAGGTCGAATGCCGTTCGGCCCTAGGTCGTGGGCAAAAAATTCTTGCCAGGAAAGCAGGTATTTACGGGGTTGAAATGCAGGACATAATCAGCGTCTGGCACGAGCGCGTTCAAAAGATATACGCCGGAGCCATAGGACGCCCGCGTCGCGAACTCGTCACACCGGCGCTGATTTTGGATCTTGATGTCGCGCGGAGCAATATCCAGCACATGATGAAGCGGCTTTCCACGATGAAGGCGAAGCTGCGTCCGCACGTTAAATGTCAAAAGAGCCCGGAATTGGCCCTCCTCCAGATCGAAGCGGGGGCCATCGGGGTCTGCACGGCGACGGTTTGGGAAGCGATTGTCATGAGCCGGTCGGGCGTCCAAGATGTGTTGGTTGCCAATCAAGTGGGAGGCCGGCAAAAGATTAGGGCGCTCGCCGAGGCGGCAAAGCAAGGCCACTTTACCGTGGCCATCGACAATGCCCGAAACGCCCACGATCTTTCGGAGGCCACGCAAGCGGCAGACAGTACGATGGATTTTCTGATTGAAGTCGATGTAGGGATGGGGCGCGGGGGAGTCCGCTCCGCCGAGGAGGCCGTGGCGTTGGCCCAAGCCGCCGCCAAACTTCCGGGCCTCAGGTTGCGTGGGGTGCAAGGATACGAAGGCCATTGTATGCTTGAGCCCGATCGCGCCGTTCGGATCCAGAAGGCCGTCGCCGCCATGGATTATCTGGGAACCGTGATCGACCGTTTGGCAGCAATGGGTTTTGTCTGCGAAGTGGTCTCGGCGGGCGGGACCGGCACCTATGACATTACGGGCGACCATCCCCGTGTAACCGAGATCCAGGCGGGGTCATACGTGTTCATGGATAACTTCCACGGGAACCTCGTCCCGGGATTTTCCAGGGCCCTCACGGTGCTCGGGACGGTGGTTATCCAGCACGGCGAGACGCTCGTTCTTGACTCCGGGCGCAAGGCCGTGGGAATTGACTTTGTTCTCCCCACCATGGTCGATTACCCTTACTATCAAGCGCGCTATTTCGCCGAGGAACACGCACTTTTCGACGTGGACGAGCGCTGCCCATTGAAGCTCGGCGATACCGTCGAGTTGATCCCGGGGTACGCCCCCACTACGGTGAACCTTTACGATGCCTATCATGTTGTCGAAAAGGACATGGTTGTCGACATCTGGCCGATCTTCCCACGGGGGCCTGGTCACGGCGGAATCCTAACGGACTAAGGGGGGACCCACCAAGGAGTTGATGATGGCGAAAACAACACCCGCGCATGTTTCCAAGGCCGAGTTCGAGAAACTCTTCCAAGCGGTCAAGAACTGGGGCCGCTGGGGTCCCGAAGACGAGAAGGGGACGCTCAATTACATCCAGCCGGAGCACATTAGGGCGGCGGCTGGTCTGGTCCGTTCGGGCCGGTCGGTTTCGATGGCGGTTCCCATCAACAAGGTCGCGGGACCTGACAATCCCCGTCCCGCCACCCACTACATGGTCCAGACCTTTGACATCCATTCGGACCTGGGAGAGCCGCAATTCTCCACGGATTATTTGGCGAGCGAGTTTCATGGCGACTGCCATACTCACATCGACGCGCTTTGTCATATTGCCTACCATGGGAAGCTTTACAACGGTAAGCCGGCGAGCGCCGTGACCTCCCGTGGCCCTACTATACAGGATATTACCGCCTACGCGCACGGCCTGGTGGGCCGTGGCGTGTTGCTCGATATCCCCCTCCTTCGCGGGGTCAAGTGGCTGGAGCCAGGGGAAGCCGTCGGCACGGCGGAATTGGAAGCGGCGGAGAAGGCGCAAGGCATTCGCCTGCGTGAGGGAGACATCTTTGTTTTCCGCACCGGCCATCACCGTCGGCGGCTCGAATTGGGCCCCTGGAACAACGGTTACAACGGTGAAGGCAAAGCCGGCTTGCAGGTGGAGACCGTCCTTTGGATGCATGAGCGGAAGGTGGCAGCCTTCTTTCCGGATGGCGACGGCGAGACGGTTCCCAGCAACGTGGAGGGAATCGCCCATCCAATCCATGCCTTGCAAATTGGCGCCATGGGGATGGCTTGCGCCGACAGCTTGCAATTCGAAGACTTGGTCAAGGTCTGCGAAGAAGAGAAACGTTGGGAATTCCTGGTGGTAGCGGCTCCGCTCCGCTTGCCGGGGGGTACAGGTTCGCTGTTTAACCCCATTGCCATATTTTAGCGGGCGATGAGAAAGGAAACCACGAGATGAAATTGCATCTAGGGATCAACACAATATACGCCGCCAAGCGTTGGCCGGAACCCGACGAGTGGGGCCGTCAGGTGGTGCATCGCTGGGGTTTAAAATACGTTCAGTTTTGTTTCGATTTGTTGGATCCTCGCAGCAGCGTGGAAGCCCGAAAGGCAATGACCGCCAAGGTTCGAGAGGCTTCTGCCAAGTATGGTTTTGAAGTCCAGAGCGCGTTCATTGGGGTCGGCGCGTACGCCTACAACTTGCTCCTCCACCCTTTCCCTGAGTTCCGAAAAGACGCGTTAGAGTGGTGCCGGCTGGCGGCCCTTACGGCCGTCGAATTAGGAGCGCAAGGCGTCGGCGGCCCTATCGCGGCGGCCAGCATGAAGGATTACCGCGACCCCGGCAAGCACAAGTTCCTTAAAGATACCCTGGTGGAAGGGATGCGGGCTTTCGCGCATTATGCCGCCGATCAGGGCCTCAAGTTCGTCTGCTGGGAACCGACGCCGATCGGCCGGGAAATGCTCATTCATTTGGACGAAGCGAAGGAACTCCACGAGCGTTTGAATGAGAATGTCCCTATTCCTGTACACTTCCTTCTCGACGTCGGCCATCAGTGCAGCTACGAGGCGATGGGCAAGGACCGGGACACCTACCTTTGGCTGAGGGAACTGGGGAAATACTCGCCCTTGATTCACCTTCAGCAAATGGACGGCGCATGGGACCGGCACTGGACCTTTACGAAAGCCCACAATGCCGAGGGCGTAATCCATATGGACAAGGTTGTTGGGGCTTTGGAACAAAGCGGCGCTGAGGAGGTCTACCTCTTTCCGGAGCTGATTCATCCCTTTGAGTTTCCGGAGGATGAGCTACTGGCGGAATTGGATGAGTCCTACGAATTCTTGAAACCATACGCGACCCGGGCGGCGGCCGCGTAAGGGGAACGCCGCAGGCAAACTGGCTGCGGAAAGTGTTACGCCGAGCGACGTGATTGTTCGCGCCTTCGGCTATAGGGGTGACCTCTGACCGCCGCGGTGTAGCGTCGATTTCCGATCATCGACGGTCGGAGACCGCCACAACTACTCACGTCGCCTTGTCGAGCAGTCCCCTATCGTACGGTTACGAGAGGGTGGTGAATTTGGGTGTTGCGCCTGCCAATTTGGACGTCAGCGGAGTTCCGCGCCTTAAGCGGGTACTCTCGCTCTGGGATTTGATACTCTATGGCGTCGTCGCAGTTACGCCGAGCGCGCCTGTAACGGTGTTTGGCCTGGTTTCTGTGAGGGCCCGCGGGCACACGGTCGACACGATTCTCTTCGCCATGCTGGCCATGGTTCTGACCGCCATTAGTTACGGACGCATGGCGGCTCTGTACCCTGCGGCCGGTTCGGCGTACACGTATGTGGGCAGGGGACTCAATCCGCATCTGGGCTTTCTGGCCGGGTGGGCAATGTTGCTCGATTACCTGATCATCCCGCTTTTCTGCGTTGTGTATGGCTCCCTCATTGTCCAGCGCATGCTTCCGCAAGTTCCTTATGTAATCATCGCGGCGGGCTTTGCCGGCGGGATCACCTACCTGAACGTGCGGGGAATCCGCGCAACGGCCAGGGCCAACGAGGTCCTGATGACATTTATGGGAATCGTGCTGCTGGCGGTCATCGGGCTTGCCATCCGCTATTTGCTCTCTCAGCAGAGCTGGGGCGGCCTTTTCTCCACCCTTCCTTTTTATAATCCGCGGGAGTTCGATCTTGGGGCGGTAATCCACGCCACCTCCTTCGCCGCCCTCACTTACATCGGATTCGATGCCGTCACCACGCTCGCTGAAGACGTTCATAATCCCAAGCGCAACGTGCTGGTGGCCACGGTGATTGTTTGCCTGTTCACCGGCATTTTCGGAGGATGGCTGACCTACCTCGGCCAGCGCGTCTGGCCGGATTTTCTCACCTTCCCGGATGTGGCCACCGCCTTCATGGATGTTACGCGCCGGGTGGGCGGACCATGGCTCTTCGAAGCCATGGTTGTGCTTTTGGCCATTGCCAACCTGGGGGCAGGTCTGACGGGACAGGTCGGGGCGGCACGGCTACTCTTCGGCATGGGAAGAGACAACGTCCTGCCCAAGCGTTTCTTCGCGCACCTCGATGCGAAGACGAATACTCCATCCTTCAACATTATTCTGATCGGGGCATTAACCTTTGCGGGCTCACTCGGGAAACGCTACGACCTGATTGGGGAGCTGCTCAACTTCGGAGCATTCCTCGGCTTCATGGGAGTGAATGCCGCAGTTATAAGTCAATTTTACGTTCAGCGCCAAACGGGAAGAACGAGAAGCTTCTTCCTGGACCTCGTTCTGCCCGCGCTGGCATTCATTTTCTGCCTGGTGATCTGGCTGGGGCTAGGGAGGCTGGCGAAGATTACCGGATGTGTGTGGTTTGCGGCCGGGCTGGCTTATGCGGCTGTCCGTACGCGCGGCTTTCGTCTGGAACCGGTCATGATCGATTTTCGAGAATCCTGATCGGGGTGGGCCGTGGGGTAGGTCCGCGAGCAGGTCAACCCGATGGGGCGCAGGGCGAACGGGCGCGGTCATTTTGTCATGGATTTCGCGGGCATCCCCTGACCTGTATCCAGGGCTGCCCAAATTCCTTTTAAGGAGACAGTATGCGTTTAAGAAATCAGGTTGCGATTATCACTGGGGCGGGAGCGGGGATTGGCAAAGCGGTGGCCCTGCGCTACGCGGCAGAGGGGGCACGGGTTGTGGTGGCCGAAATCGACCCCCTGACGGGCTGCGCCACGGCCGACGCCATCCATGCCGCGCAGGGTGAAGCCTTTTTTGTGCGCACAGACGTGGCCGAGGAGAAAGACGTTCGGGTCATGGTGGAAGCCACGCTCGGGCAATATGGCCGCATCGACATCCTTGTCAATAACGCTGCGGTTTTGATGTACGGCCAGGACACGCGCCTGCACGAGTTAAGTTCCGAGGTGTGGGAGCGCACCCTGGCCGTCAATCTCCGCGGCCATTTTTTGTGCGCCAAATACGTCCTCCCCGTCATGCTCCGGCAGGAGCGCGGCTGCATCATCAATCTGACCTCTCCTACAGGCCTACGTGGGTACGAAAGCCTGACCGCCTACAGCACCAGCAAGGGAGCGATTGCCGCTCTCACGCGCGCCATGGCCGCCGACTATTCCCGCCACCACATCCGGGTGAACGCCATCGTTCCCGGAACCATCGACACCCCCATGAACGCCGCGGAATTGTCGGACGAGAAAATGCGCCAGAAATTGATCGCCATGGCCCCCTGTGGGCGCCTGGGGACGGGGGATGATATCGCGGGCCTGGCAGTATTCCTAGCCTCGGATGACGCCGCCTACTGTGTGGGAGGCTTCTACCCGGCCGACGGGGGCCTGATGGCGATCTAGCCCCGAGCCTGTTCACTGAGCGCGTCTTCCCCTCTGCCTTGGCGCGAAGCGCCTTGGACTGCGCCCGCGCAACCAGAATTCCCTGCCCTCTGGTCGCGACGAAGTAAATAGTATTGGGGCTGGCCCCTCGGCGGATGAAACAAAGGGCGGGAAGGCGGCTTAACGATTCAAAACGGGCAGTCGAATCACCGAAGAAATGGGGGAATACCGCCGGGCCGTCGCGTCGGGGAACTTGATGGCTATCTCACCCTCTGGGTGCTGCCCATGGCGGGGTTGAATCCCTTGGGGGGCAGGTTCCGCCCTCGCACATCCATCAAGGTGATCGCTGGAGCGGGAAGGGCTGACATGCGCATCGGCCCGACCTCAACGCCTGCCCGGCGCTGCATGTCCCGCCGTATCCACCAGGTAGAGCACGGCGTCTCCGCTGAACGGCGGAGTGAACATTTGGGCGGATGATCCGGAGGGAATGGGCTCTCCATGAATCACCGACCCCGTCGCCGGGTTGAACCACTCGACTGCTAATGTCCTTGCCGTCGACATCGCCGAGAGATCCACCGTAAACGGGCCGCCGGCGGGAGCATAAATCAGGTACTCCGCGCCCGCCGAGGGTGTCTGGGCGAGACAGAAGCCTGTCGAACTCAGTGTGTCGCGGGGAGCGACTCGGGAAAGGTTCAATTTGCGGGAATATCTTAAAATGTAGCCGAGATTGTCCCGGAGGTTGTCCCATCGCGGGTCAGGCGCACGGCAAATTGAGTGGGTGGGAGAGACACACAAGTTCCGGTTCTCGCGCGACAAAAAAACCACATAGGGGTCCATGAACAGCACTTGATTGCCGGTCAGGAAGTTTTCCCAGGCATAGTTGCGATTCTCTTGGGGAGTGTCCCTCCAGATCCCAAAGTAGGAATGATCGCTGTCATTGATGTTGACTTTGCAAGCAGGTTTTCCCGTGCCACAGGACGAGGCGGGCGAAACAATAGTGGACGGCGCAACCCAGTCCGCATCCGAGTTGTAAATTATGGAATCCCAGGCCGATATTGGCGCGGCATATCCGATGGGATGGTGATGCGGCTTTCCCGATTCATAGGCTCGAATGTGCGCAATCTGGTGGTTATTCCACCACACAGAATTGCTGGGCGCTTCCTCGGATACGACCCAGAGCACGTTCGGCAAACCGTTAAGGGTGTCGATCACCTTTTCCACATACGCGTCCTGGACCTTGGTAATGGCATTGGGCGCGGTCATGGTGACAGCATTGATCCCCTGCTTTCCACTAACGTAGCCGTCGTCCACGCCATTGATATTGTTCGCTCCCGTCAAGGGATAACCGTCGCCTGGGCAACGGAAGATGTTGAGAAACTCGCCCGTAAATAAATAGACCCCTGCGTAGATACCGGCGTTATTGAGAGCCTGAACCCGCGTCCGTAAGCGGTCGAAGAAGCTTTGGTCAAAGTTCGTGAGATCGAATTTCAATCCGCCATCAGTTGCTATTCCGGGGCCTGTCCTCTTCCATGGAAGGGGGGTAACCGTAAAACCCGAAGGTGTCGTTGCCGGTGCGGGATGACCGCAGAACTTCGGCAACTCTTCGGTCCAGAGCAGGGTGAAATTGTGCCCATGCGCAGTGAGAAACTTGACGAAAGCGCCGAAATCCAAGGTCTGCACCGATCCCTCGGTACCCCAGTCCTGAAGTGTATTCCATGTCTGCGATCCATTTAGGATAAGAACATCTCCCTTAGTATCCTGGAAATAGTGCGGATTGCTGGAGACCGATAGTTCACCGGTAATCGGCTGGGTTGAGGACCCTGTCGCAGATTGCGCCATGAGTCGAATGCCGGAGAAGATCACGGCAATAGAAAATGCAAGCACATGCAGGAACGGAAGGCCATTCCATCTTCGTGAAATGAATCCATCCATATATCTCCTCCAAAATGAAGATCGACAATTCCCAAAGGGGCTCAACCCTCCACCCGAAAGATCTCCTCCACCTGCCCGTCGCGTATCCCGCATATTCGATCGTGGGGATTGACAGTCGCATCAGAGTAATGCACCCAAATCTCGATTTTGTCTCCCACCTCGACAGGCACCGCCGGATCATTGATATCAATAATTCCGTGCTCCGCTGTTAGCCTGCGAATGGAAACTCCCGGGACGTCCTTCACCTTCGGAATGCCGCGCTCGCAACTCAGGCTTTTCAAGCCGGCATCCACCACAATGCGCTCCCCCTCGGTCTTGCTCAATACCGACGTGAGCACGGTAAGCGAGAGGTCAAAATCCGTACAACACTTCTGGTAATCAGTGTCCATGAGCAAATAAGAACCTGCCTGAATCTCGGTCATTCCCGGAAACCGGCCGGAGAGCGAATAGGTGCCCGTACCACCACCGCTCAAGATTTCCACTGTAATGCCCTCTTGTCGAAGGGCTGCGGCGGTCTCAACCAAGGCGCGATTCGCCGCCGCCGATTGTTCCTTCTCGGGGCCGGGGAGCTTGCGCATAACATTGCCCTCGTAACCCATGAGGCCCCGGAAGCAAAGGCCCTTGTGGTGCTGCCACGTTCGTGGAGCGCTACAGTGACGGCAAGGTGATAATCTGGGCTATTAGAGCGCAACCCTCAATCAGGTGCAGCATGAGTTCACCTAGCCCTAACAGGCTTCTGGGCGCTGTTAGCCAGGGCCCCACTTCTGATTGCCGCCCATCGTGGCGTCAACGCTGGGATTGTGGAAATCAGCGAACTCATCCTGGCGCCCGCCCAATGCTAAGCTATTGCATACCATCGCACCCAACCCCAAGCCCGGCGTGATGCAGGTTCTCTCCCGTGATGATCTCCCGGAACTGCCGAATCCCGCGTAGCCCGTGCGTTTTACCAGTTCCGCCTGGTCCTCCACCGACACGTTCTGCCAGAAAAGTCCCTCACGTGCAGAGTAGACTCGGGTTGCGAGTCCGCGAATTCACGATGGCTGCTGCCGTTAAATCTCGAACACTACCATTTGGTGTCCTTGGACCGATGGCACTACGGTCTGCGCGTAACCGTCATCGAAATCGAATTTCAAGCTTCGGCGTTGCGGCGCTAGGTAAACCCGGAATGGCTTGTTCTCCGTGCACAAAGCAAGCTTTACATTCGCGAGCGGAATAGCTTCCTCCACAATATCCAGATCAGGGGCGCGATGGCTGGCGGGGTAGTGCAAGAGGTGAACGATGCGTTTGGCGTTTTGCTGGGTCACTGTCGCCTCAGCGGTGGAGGGAAGCTCCGCCTTCAACAAGGGCCGGGGCAGAAGGCGGCGAAGGCAGTTTCTCACCAGCAATTTGTGTACGCGGTAGGCATTGTTTGCGTAGGACTCAAAGATCGGAAATGAAATATAGATGATGCTGCCGTGTTGCGCGACAGCCGCCTGATCTGTGGGCCTGTCAAAGGGCGTCTGATGATGGGAGCTAAAATGCTTGTAGGTGCGGTCGAAGTAGGGCTTCCAGATTCGCGCCAGCACCGTAGTTCCTGAGTGTGGCTTGACCACCGAACCCGGAACGTAGGTAAATTGCACCACGGGGTCAATGTCTTCGTTCGCGCTTTCCAGGACCTCGAAGTAATCGCCGCTGTCACCCTGGTTCGGTGAAGGCCCCAGGTATTCAAGTCCGATCTCCTCCATGGCAAATTGCTTTCCGTCCACATCCAGCCCCGACTCGTGGCTGAGGATCAGCTTGCCTCCGCCTGCCACATAACTTCGCACCCGCTTCAACAACTGTTGATCAAAACGATGCGTATCGGGAAGAATCAGTACTTTATATCGGGAAAAATCCGATGTGCGGTCAAGCACGTCGAATTGATGGTGTAACTCGGCGAGAATGTTGGTAACGCCTACGTCCGATGTAGCCAGCACCCCAGGCAACAGGGTCGTGGAGGTGGAAAGAAAACCAATCTCCGTCACCGCGTGCGCTCCAACGCACCACGGCTCTTTCTCTGCCACACTCTTGTACGTGTGTCCGATGCGGCTGTAGACAGGTTTCAGCAGTCGCCCGCGGGGGTGCATCTGGTCACCAATCGAACACTTGCCGGCCTGCGCCAACATGCGGAAGCACTCGTAGTCCAGTGCGGCTTGGTTTCGCAGCGTGCCGAAATCCCCCCAGGTGCGGTGAAACCGGGCGTCCATTCCCAAATATTCCAGGCCAAGATTACGCACATATCGCGACATCACCGCGAAATGCGTGTATCCCCAGCCGCCGCCCGGCAGCGACTCAATCTCGATTTGGGTGTAATGCTTTAGATAGGGCCGCATGCCCACGCGGACTTGGCCATTAAAGAACGTGGCGACATGGGGCCGGTAGCGCCGTACGGTGGAATCGAGGCGGTCCATAGTGCGAAGGATGACCATTTCCGCATACTTGGCGCGATCAGCTTGCTGACTGGAATCCAATCCCAACTTTTCCCGCTCCTGCATGCAGTAATGACAGAAGCAGCCAAAAGACGAATAGTGGACAATATCAAACCAGAAACCGTCCACCTCGTAGTTCCTGGCTACTTCCTCCGCCTGCGCGTTCACATAATCAAGGTACGGTGTATTGGGGCATAACCGTATCCAGCCGGCCTCGAGGGGTGTGGCGCCATCCACAGCGCCGTGCTCATCCAGAACGCGCCAGTCGGCATGCTGCTCGGCGGCGTATTGATCCCACATTACGGTGATATATGCCGGAGTCAGGATATCCGCCTGGTGGCATGCCGTAATCATTTCCCCGAGCAAATCGAACTTTAATCCGGGATGGACGGGGCCTACTTTACTTGGATAATAAGCCATGCCATGATGACCTTTGGCGAATATATTGATTGAGTTGACATGGGCATCCTTCAGCGTCTGCACGAAGGTGGATGCATCGAAGTCTGCTCCCACGTCGGTGATCAGTGGAGAGGTATGAAAATCCAGGTGGACCTGGCGAAAGCGTAGGCCCTTCAGGTCGGTGATCTCTTTTGGCATCGGCACATCTGGCGCGGAATCCTCCGTTTGCGCTTCCACAGCCGGTGGACTTGAGGCGAGACCTGCCGTGAGACCGAGCAACTTGACGAATGATCGCCGCGTCAAAGAATCCATTTCTTCACCCCCAGTTAGTGTTGTACTTGCCCCGATGTGCATCCCAGGATTCCTGTGCTGGATTTCCAGCACCCGAAAGTTTAGGCAACGCAGAATACAGCCAGGACCATTGGAGTTTCCTTTGCGACGCTGCCTCTGCCCCCCCAAGAATGGAGAGAACGAGGCGAGGGGGCGCAACCGGAGCCGTCTAGAGGCGACGCGGCAGATCTGCCGAGGTTCAGCGGAAGAGCCACCATATTCCCGAAGTGATGATGACGATGGCCACAGCCCATACCCGGTAGTCCGCGAGTCCTTCCCATGAACCTCCGGGTCCCGTTAACATCAATCCACGCACGCTTTCCGGTTTCGGGGCCGGTGTCGCCATACTGACGACTACCATCACGAGGATTGTAATAATCCAGCAAAGCAGCGATCGGTGGAGAAACGAGTTTAGATAAGGATGCGCCAGAAGCGGCAGTTTCCAATTCAAGGTTTGGTCGAGGAAACAGATCAACCCGGAGGCAAAACCCACGGCGGCCGAGGTGATGGCGCCAGTGGTGTTGGCGCGTTTCCACAGCAACCCGAGGAAAATGGCCCCACCCAGAGGAACCGAAAGATAAGCCGAAATCTGCTGCAAGTAGAACCAAAGAGTGACGGAGTGGCCCACCAGCGGCGCGGTCAGGACGCCTACCACCGCCATGGCGGCCGTCACCCAGCGGCCAAAAACGACTTGCTGGCGGCCTGAGGTAAGTGGGCGCCAGCGAAGGAGAAAATCTTTGGTCATCAGAGTCGCGCTCGAGTTGTAGCAGGCGGCCATGGAGGACATCAAGGTGGCAAGAACGCCGGCCAACACCAGCCCCCGTACCCCCTCCGGCAGCAAATGAGTGACGAGCATGGGAAACGCCAGGTCGTGACGCTGTAAGTTTGGGTAGAGTGCGCGAGCGATCACGCCGGGCAGAACCAGGATGAAGAGGGGGAGAATCTTGAGGAAAGCAGCAAAGATAGCCCCCTTCTGCCCCTCCCCGATAGTGCGCGCGCCCAATACGCGTTGCACATTGGTCTGGTCGATGCACCAGTAGAACATGCCGACGACGAAGTTGCCGATGAGAAAACCGGTGATCGGAAGCTCATTGTCGAGGGGCTTTACCATGTGGAGCAACGGTGCCTGGCCCAATGAATGCACTCCTGCCACCAGACCGGTCCAGCCGCCCACTTTGATAAGGCCAAACACCGTGAGGATCGAAGCGCCCACGATTAGCCAACAGCCCTGAATCATATCCGCATAAACCACCGCTTTCAGGCCACCCTTGAACGTGTAAAGTCCGGTAAGCACAGAAAGAACCACCATGACCGCCAGTTGATTCCATCCGAAGATGGAGGTAAACAGCAGGGAGCCGGCCCAGAGAATTAGCGCGCTCCGGGTGAAGATGTTCATCACCATGAGATTGGCGGAGAGAAAAGCACGCACTCCCCAGCCGAACCGGCGCTCCAGAAACTCCGGAATGGTGAAGACCTGCGATTTTAGATACAGGGGAGCAAAAAAGGCCGCGAGCATCACCAGGTCCCAACTCCCTACCAACTCATACCCGGCCACGGCCAGGCCGACGCGATGACCGTCACCTGCCAAACCGATTACGTGCATGGCGGAAATATTGGTCATGAAGATGGACATCCCCACAAGTGGCCACGAGAGGTCCCGTCCCGCCAGAAAGTATTGGGCGCCGGAGGACTTGGCGCCACCTCGGGAGGCCCACAGGGCTACGAAGATGACGACAGCCAGGCTGACTAATATTGTCAAAAAATCAAGCATTGAGAGCATCGAGCCAGTGACCTCTGATGGTGAAGTAGGCCGTCAATTTCGCGCCACGGCCGGCGCCGTAGTGGTATTCGCCTAACGCGCCGACGATGGCATCTCATCAAACATTCCGGTGCGAAAGTGTTTACCGCGGATGTCCACTGTCGGAATGTTCTTCACGTTCCCCAACCTGCACGGCCCAAACGAGAGAGATGGAATTCGAAATTCGTGCGCTAGGCCGAAAGACCGCCTAAGCCATTCGCTTCGAATCGTTGCCGAGCACGTTCGATGGTTCGTGAAGTCGCGCGCAGAGTACTTGCATGATGACGTGGAACAAGATGAAGTGGACATCTTCAGCTTTCTGCATATCATCCACGGGCGCCAGCAGCGAAGTGCCAGCCAACTTCGCCAACTTACCGCCACTATATCCACTGAGGCCCACCGTGTGGCCGCCGTGAGTATGGGCATACTCAATGGCCTTAAGCACGTTTGCCGAGTTGCCACTTCCCGAGATCCCGATTACCAAATCTCCGGGCAGAAGAAAGTTCTTCAACGACTCGACAAAAACATCCTCATAGCAAACGTCGTTGGCATAAGCCGTCAAGGTGGGGAGTTGGTCGTTGAGGCAAATCACCCGGAAGCGCTTCTCGAGGCCATAGGACACACCCTTATTCAGATCACAAGCAAAGTGAGAGGCCGTCGACCTGCTCCCCCCATTCCCAAAGACGAACACCTGGCGATTTCCGTGATACGCAGATTCCAGCAATCGAACTAATCCCTCAAATCGCTCTGAGGAAACCTTTTTCAGCGCTTCACTTAGGCTTTCACAATAATTCGCGAGCCATGTACTTCCCATATCGTTACTATTACCTCCAGGATCGGTTTTTTCAGCGACTGTATCCGCAGCAACTCCGTCGACTTGAAAGCTTTTCTGTCGTTTCTACAGCCAGCACTTCTGCAGGCGATGGAGTGATCTTTCCTTTATTGTTACCGTGATCGAAGCCACAAGATTGCCGAAGCCTGCTGCGACCATAGGGTCTCGCGTCATAGCGATCGTCAGGGCTGTGCCCTCCGCGAAACTATCGCCGGCCCCACAGATGTCCACCGGTTTCTCCACCGGACGCGGCTTGGACCAGGTCTCTTTGCCTTCTTCGAGGACCAGCGCACCTCTGGGACCTTGAGTCACCATCATTTTGACTTCGCGCGCATGGATGCATACCAAGCTGACAGTTCCTGCCGCAGCGGTCTCTTGGGCATGGCGGCCGCTCCTTGCGGACGCAATTCCACATAAAGCACTTCTCCGGGCGTCAGGCGAAAGTCATGAGTCACCCGGCTGTTTTGCGCATCCGGCAGGAACAATCGCGCTTCGGGCGCGGCATGAACTTCCAGCAAATGACGTTCGGTCGGCGAGAGATTTTGAGGCGTTCCCAAGGACTGCCAGGTCTCATAGCAGCTGCCCGCGCCGACCGTGATTCGCTCCTGCAGCAACACGGGCTTGGCCGATCCAGTCCAGGGCATTTCCAGCACGCCGGTCCAAGGCTGTTGCTCTCCGACCTCAGGCAGAATCCGGTGCCAAAGCAAGATCTGCCGACTTTCCCCCTCTGCTGTCGCGACCAAGCCGCGACCGGGAGGCAGTGCATCGTGCCGGACTTCCAGCCGCCCGCCCCGCAGGCGGTTGAGAAAGCTGAAGGCGTTAAACGTCGCCTTGGGCAGGCCGTTCAGCGTCAGCAGTCCGTAGGTGTTGGAAAACTCGCTCTGCGGCATGCCACTTTCTTCAAAGACGTCGCTGGCCTCCCACCAGCAGAAAGTGTCACAGTCCCCATCCACCGCCGTGGCGAGATCGCAAGCGGTTGCCGCGCCGGACAGGTTGTCCACACTCGGATTCTCGTCCCAGGAAAGTTTCCCGTCAGGCAAAGGAACTTGGCTGTTCCACTCCGTCCAGTGTATTTCCAAATCAGGAAACGCAGACCGACGGACGGTCTGGCGGACATCCCGCACGACGTCCGGGACAAACATGCCGGGCTTGTGCGGGCTGCCCCTCAGATCCGGATATAACACATATTCATCCTGCGGGTAGATATGAGTGCTGATGAAATCCAGCGGCACGCCCCCGCTGGAACAGTGCGAGATCATCTCCGCGACCCAGGCGCCTCGGGCCGTGACCGGCCCGCCCACCCGGAGGCGCGGACTGACTGCCTTGAGCGCGGCCGCCGAGGCGTCGTAGAGCTTCCAGTAGTCTTCCTGCGAACCCGTCCAAAAATTGATGTTTGGCTCATTCCAAACCTCGTAATACCACTGCGCTATTTCATCCAAGCCGTAGCGGTCCTGACAATGACGGGCGAAGGCCTCCACCAACTGGCCCCATTCAGCGTAGTCGCGGGGCGGCGTGGTGTTAAATTCCCAATCAGAGACCGTCGTGGTTCCGGAGGCCAGCGCCACCGGCATCGTGGACAATTCCACACGAGGACGCAGGCCGAGCCTTTGCAGCGCATCAAAAACCTTGTCCACTTGCTCCCAGCGGAATGCCAGGCTCCCGTCCTTCCGGCGCGCAACCACGGCCATGTCGTCGTGGAACAACCCGTGGAATCGGCAGTAACGATAGCCGATGGTGCGCTGCAACATCGCCAGATGGCTCTGAAGGTCAGCCCGCAGCAGTAAATGGGCGTACCCCGTAGCAATGGCGTTTTTCCAGGGCTTTCGAAGTGGCGCGGAGGGTGTTGCGTTGGTCACAGTGATTAGGGACGGGCGCTCTGCTTGCGAGTCAGGCAGCGCGGGAGTATTTTCGCCCGCCGTGGCCACGCCAACCGTGGTCGCGGCAACGGAAGCCACGACACTTGTTTTGAGGAAATCGCGTCGGGTGGTGCTGCCCTGATTTGGGGCTTGAGGATCGGGCAATTTTGAAACAGGATCCATGTCTCACCTCCTGGCATCAACTTTAAGCCGGTAATCTTGAAGCTGTGGGTGTATGGAGAAAGGGCAGCGTCAGCTGCGAGCACCGGATTATTGCTTTCATTGCTCATGGTCTGTCTTGTTCGTGGTTGTTTCCTTGTGCAGGAATAAGAGCATTTCCCATATTCGTGCGCCGTCTCGACGCAGGCGGCGAGATTTTCCGACCACGTCGTGGCGGGGATCGTACAGCCGGCGTTAAGGATGAACTTTGCGTCGGGCTTCCATGCTTCGATCAACTGCCGCCCCGCCTCGCTCGCCTTCGCGGGCGTCTTTGTGTCTTGGTGGATCGGAGTTTTCTGCTTCGGCGGTTGCCGCCAGGATTTCCTCGGGTGAGGCTGTACCCGTCCCTTTCTTCATGACCGTAATCGAGGCTACAATGTTTCCGAAGCTGGCGGCCTCCACGGGGTTGCGCGTAACCGCCATGGTCAGCGCGGTTCCCGCGGCAAAGCTATCGCCGGCCCCACAGATGTCCACCGGTTTCTCCACCGGACGCGGCTTGGACCAGGTCTCTTTGCCTTCTTCGAGGACCAGCGCGCCCTTGGAGCCGTGCGTCAAAAAGACCGCCTTGGCACCCAGAGTCTCGCGCAGCCGCTTGAAATCTATGCTTCCAAAGAGCGCCTTGCACGCAGCCTCCGCCTCGCTGTGGTTCGGCTTAACCATCACGTTGCGGAACAGGTGAACACGCCGGCGCGAATCCGCCAGAAAGGTTTTTCCCGGATGCTTTGCGGCCAGGGCGATGAGCGACTCGCGTACAGCCGGCGTTACGACTCCGCCTGCCGAGGTCTCTGCCTGGTCGGCCACTAACACGGCGTCAAAGCCTTCAATGGCGGCGGAAAGGTTTGCGAGGATTCTCAGTTCCGCTTCCGAAGGGAGGGGCTTGGTGTTGATGAAGTCTGCGCGCGGTTGGTCCTCGATGCCGGTTTCACTGTTCAGAAGCTTCGTGTAGGTGAAGGTTTGCCATTGGCGGACCTCCACCATGAGGCTGGCGTCGATGCTGCGCTCCTTCAAAGCGCGGTCCAACTCGAACCCAAATCCATCGTCACCGCGGACTCCCAGCACCGCGACCTTGGCCGGTCCCAATGCCGCGAGATTATAGGCTACGGTTCCGCCGCCTCCCGGAGTTACTTCGGAGGCCACAATTCCCAGGCGCGGAATGCCGGTTTCAGCCGAGGGCTCCGAGGTGGCGGGATCGTAGGTACACCAGCGGTCCAGGCAGATGTCACCCACTACCAAGGCCCGCACTTTCTTCATGCCATTGAGAATTTCCGGAATGGTCATGTTTGAGCTCCAAAAGAGCGCGCCGCAAGGCAGCCACGGTCGCGCGATGGTCTCCACAGAAATAAAAACTCTCTCCCCCATCGGCCACGGTCCTTACCAGGATCGTTTTGTGGGGACGGAAATAATAGCCGGGATCGGTTTTGGGCAATTCGTGGTGGATGTCCCCTTGAATCGGCACCAGGTCGAAAACGGCAGTGGTGAAATTCTTGATCACTTGTCCGTGTTGGTGCGCGACGTTGCGAACCATGGAAAGCGCCTTCAAATAAACCTCGGGACCCATAATGGCGGACCCAAAATTTAGCATGATGCCGCCCTCGAGCTTTTCCATGGCCTTGGTGAAAATCAGGAAATCATGGTAGCTGGCCGCGCCCAGCGCCTGGCCGTCGCAGTTCGGGTGCTCGTGGATGATGTCGTAGCCAACCCCCACATGCACGGTGGCTGGCACCGAACGGCGATAGGCCGCGGCGAAAATGCTGACATCCTTGTGAGGGAAGGTGCTTTCCTCAATCCGCCGCCCCAGGTTTTCACCCAGGCCCAGCGAGAACTCCGCGGCTTCGCGAATGACGTCATTTAAATCACCGGTTTCGCGCCAGAGACCGAATTCCCCGCTGCGGATATAACGGGCCACGCTTTCCGTGGAGGCGCCGATAAGCGCCAGCTCGTAATCGTGAATCGCGCCCGCGCCGTTCATGGCGACGTGCGTAATATAGCCGTGCTCGATGAGGTCGATCACGTGGCGGCTGGCTCCGGCTTTGATGACGTGCGCTCCCATCATCAGGATGCGGGCTGCGCCTTTGTTCCGGGCGGCAATCAGCCTTTGCGCCACTCCCGGCAACTGGGGATGCGAGAATTCGGGCGCCGGCTCATCGAGCTTTAAGATGTAATCGAGACCCATGTCGTGCTTCCGCTCGCTCAAGGGCTTGATCAGCAGTTGCGCGCGGTCGAAGGTTTCGTACTTTGATTTCATAACGCCTCATGAATTCGGGAACAATTTTTGCAAAAGCTCCCGACGAGGAAGGAAATTGGGGATGATGAAGTCCGCGCCGACGCCCACCAGGCGTTGGCGTTTCCACTCATCCACCACCTGGCACTCCGGCTCAGCGGTGGCCAGCCCTACGGCAGTTCCCCCCGCGTCTTTCACATTCTTGATCTCCACGAAGCCGTCGCCGAACCCGAGCAATTCATCTCCCTGGCATTCGAGTCCGGCAATCATGCGCCGAATCAGGATCTCTTTGGAAAAACTCTTGTAGTCGTCTTGCGCGCCGTAAATGCCGCCCTGAAAGTATTGCCGAATGTCGAGCAGCTCGGCCTCTTGCAGAGTGTAGAACTCATCGGTGCCGCTGGCGCAATACAGTCTCAGACCGCGATCGCGCAAAGATTCCAGAAAGGCTCGCGCTCCCGGCACCAGGTATTTCTCCGGCGAAACGGCGCCCCGCCGAAGGTCCTGGCGGCGATATTCGATCTTTGCCATGAGCATTTCATGATACCTCCACTTGTAAGCGAGCGGTTCAAGGGGCTTGCCACCTCGCAGCTCCACCTGGTGAGCAAGTTCCATCATTTGGTAAATTGTCTGCTCGCCGGTCAGTCGCGCCACGAAATCTTCCACCACCGCGGTTAATGCGGCCTCGTTCTCGCCGGTGTGAAGTTCCATCAGAACTTCCACCATCATCGGCACCATTACGTCCACCCAGCCTGAGCGGATCAGGGAGATGGTGCCATCGAAATCAAAAAGGCCAACGCGCGCGTTTTTAGAGGAGGCGTTGGGGTGTAGGGCTTCAATTGTGTCCGTCAATCCTCGAAATGCTCCTTGAATGGGATTCCACATGCTTTCTGCGCCAAAAATACACCATGCGATCTCTTGGTCCATGCCCGCCTTCGATCGAGATCGCCTAGAGTCTTACTGAAATACCAGTTCTTCGCAACAACTTGGCATATCAGATTTGGTGAAGTCAAGCACTAAATCAAATTCTCTAGGTTTGACCAGCATTGGATCAGCAGCCAGGGAAGGGAAGATGCCTCAATAATAGCCCAAACTTGCGGAGGGCGCTGAGCGCTTAGCCACGTTTTTGACTTCCCCACATTCCGCATCAAACGTTGTCGACAACAGTTGACGCGGTAGTTCCGCTCGTAGGGATCTGCGCGGGGGGCGGTGCGTAACCACCGTCCCTACCGCGAGTGTGCCGAGCATGTTCGACAGCTTGAGGGTGAAAGTCCCTTTGACGACCTGATGGAGGTGAAGTCATAGCAAAGCGCAAGGGCGTCGCCGCGAGGCGGGGTCTGAAGGAAG
>Ga0326728_10000681_pt1 | contig 129588 bp, 90 predicted proteins | sample MB3enrmetagenome_FD_207602 | JGI IMG/M metagenome (GOLD analysis project Ga0326728, IMG submission 207602) | Lab enriched peat soil microbial communities from McLean, Ithaca, NY, United States - MB31MN | ecosystem: Environmental > Terrestrial > Soil > Wetlands > Peat | place: USA: New York...
TCATGCGATATGTAGCCTCCACAGTTATGTGGCGCCCAGCTGGCAGGCTCATTGGAATGAACAGAGCGGTGGCTCTGGACACCACATAACGACGAGGGCTAAAGCGTGCGCAAGAACGTCATCAGTGCCGGATCATCCCGCCAATGCCGTTGCGACTTGTTTGCATCGGTAACTTCACACTTGGCCAAGGCCTTGGCCTTCATCTCCAGATCGATTTCTGCGTAAATATTGGTCGTGTCGAGAGAAACATGCCCGAGCCAGGCGCGGATGGTATTGATGTCCACGCCGGCGCGGAGCAAGTGTGTGGCCGTGGTGTGTCTAATGCTGTGGGGGCTAACCCGTTTTGCCGGCAGCGAGGGCATCTGAACCTGGACTTTGCGGACGTACCGCTCGACCAGGGCGTGAATGCCGAAGCGTGTTATGGGATACCCGCAGCGATTGAGGAAGACACATGCCGTCGGGGAGCGGTTCGCGATCAGAGCTTTGAGTTCCTCAATGGTGCTCGGCCACAGGGGACACTGCCTCTCTTTTCTACCTTTGCCGCGAATTTTCACAGAACAACCCGCCAAATCTAGTTCGCTGATGAGCAACTGTGCGGCTTCCTGGGCGCGAGTTCCGGAGTTGTAGAGGAACAGCAGCAGCCCGTGGTCGCGACGGCCTTGGGCGGTGTGACGGGCTGGGGCGCTTAAAAGCGCATCTATCTCCGACTTTTCCAGATAAGGGATGAGCGCCTTGCTGGCTTTTTTGAACGGGATGGAACGGATCTGACCACACCAGGCAATGTGCTCCGGACTGTGCTCTCCGACGAAGCGAGCCAGAGCATGAATCGCCGCCAAGCGCTGGTTGCGGGTGGCAATCCCACACTGGCGGGACTGTTCTAGATCAGCCAGGAAGAGGCGCACCAGATCCGGTGATATCTCGACTACGGTCAACCGGTCCACGGATTGGTGCAGCCTATCGGCGACGAATGGAATCAATAGAGTCAGGGCATCGCGGTAACTGACTTGCGTGTTGCGCGCCAAGTTGCGCTCGGCTACCAGGTGCTCGAGCAGAAACCGCCGCACCCAGGGTCCCAGCAAGGTCACATTATTCATGCTGGCCTCCTCGTGCATAGTGCTCAAAGCGCTGGCTGGCCTCGCATAGGAGTTCCGGCGTCAACGTCAGGTAATGCTGGGTGGCCGCGATATGAACATGGCCGAGGTAAGTTGCCAGTTGCGGCAGCAGGCGTTGTACGTCCGCTCCGTCGCGATACCACGAGATCAGGCGGTGCACGGCGGCGGTGTGGCGCAGGTCGTGCAATCGCGGCTGAAAACGACCGCCGTCGCGACGCAACACTCCTGCCCGAACTCGCAGTCGGCTGAAGATATGCTCCGCTGTGCGCCGCACGAGCGGGGTTGAAGTGCGGGTCAGAAACAACGCCGCGTCTAATTCGGTGGAATGCTCCTTGGCGCGCTGAGCCACATAGGTCCCAAGGGCACGGGTGAGATCCGGGCCCATGGGCACCAGCCGTGTCTTGTAGAATTTGCTTTCGTGAATAGTGAGGATGGCGGCGGGCAAATCCACATTGGCCAGTGTGAGGGAAAGCGCCTCGCTAATGCGCAGTCCCGCCCCGTACAGCAGCAAGATGAGCATGCGGCAAGTGTAGGGCTGCACCTTGCTTCGCGGGCTTTCACAACAAGTGCTGGCGTCGAGCAATCGTTGTAGTTCCTCATGCGAGAAGATGAAGGGAACAAACTGCGGTGGTTTGGGAATGATCTTGGGAAGCGGAGAACTGGCGGCGTATCCCCGTGCCATGGCAAAACGATAGAAGCCGCGGAGCACGCCGTATTTGCGGTGCCAGAAACGCGTGACGGGCCCTGTGCCTGCGATGTAGGCGTACACACGGTCGGCCGCAAGGTCGGCTACGGCGATGTCGCCCATGGTTCGACAAAACGACTTCAGGGTGCGGGCTTCGGTGTGGAATCGCATGCCCATAGCCTGTTTATGGGCAACATAATGGGAGGCGAGCGCACACAGTTTCATCGCAAGCCTCCCAGATCAAAGTTCGCTACTTCCCGTAATCCAACCAGATTCACCTTGGCGTAGATACGAGTGGCGTAAGCACTACGGTGCCCCAGATGATCACCGATTTCCTTTAGCGAAAACCCCTCCGCCACCAGGTGGCCAGCACAGGCATGGCGTAGCGAGTGCGGCCCGTGACGTGGCACGTGGATCCCGAGCGCGCCCAGGCGTTTGTTGACCAGATGGTACACAGCACCCTGCGAGAGTCGGCGAAATGGTGCCTTCAAGGTCAGGAAAATCTCCCGCAGCGTGCAACGGGGGCGCACCTGTTGGAGGTAGCGCAAGATCGCCTCGCCGGTCTCAGCAACGAGTGGGTATTCCTGAGCTCGTCGCTGTTTGGGACGGGCAATCGAAATTATTTCCCTTTCCCAGTTCACATCTTCCAGACGTAAGCCGGTGACCTCACCACTGCGGAAAGCATAGGTCGCCAACAGGATAAGGATGGCCCGGTCGCGGATGTCTCGCGCCGCATCGCCGCTGGTGCTGTCGATTAATCGCCGCACGTCCGGCCAGGGTGGGCCGACCGGGAGGCCTTCCTGCTGGAACAAACGTGGGCCCTCGATGGCCGTGGCAATGCTGGTCGAACACCAGCCACGCATTGCCGCGTGTCGAAAGAAAGCACGCAGGGCTTTGGCGCTGGTAGCCACCGACACACGGCACCAACCTTGCTTTCCGTTGGTGGCCAGAAAGGCGTCCACATCTTCCAGCGAAACACTGTCGAAAGAGCGATGCTGCTCGCCCAGCCAGTACAAGAACTTGTTCACATGCCAGCTCTGATTCCGGATAGTGGCCGGCGATAAACCGCGCTCGTCTCGCCGATAAGCGGCAAAATCCGCGAGCCGGTCCGCAAAAGGTACCATCTGGGGTTTGGGCACTTCCAGACGTCCCAAGAAGCGGAGCCAGTCTGTGGCCGTTTGAACGAAGAGTGTGCACGACCACCGCAGGCTGCGCACACGTTGCCGTTGATGCTGCTCCCGAGCCCAGCGGTCGGCGGCTGCCTCAATGGCTGCCGACCCAATAGCCTCGCCAATGGTGATATCGATTCGCTCGGCGACAACCAACAGCTCTTGAGCGTAGTGTTGCAAGGTCGCGCGGGCCAAGCCTTGGCCGGCGCAGTGGTTCAGGAATCGTTCTCGGGCTTCTGCAAACGGACCGCCACGATGCCGAGCGACGATCGCAGGATATTGGAACAGAGTTTCGAACATGGTCGGATCTCCTTTTTCAACGGAGGAGGGTCCGACCAGTATCGAGGATTTGCTTATGTGACGCTCGCCGAGTGGCGCATGATCACAGCAATAGGGTTGCTTGCTGGGCGCCACATAACTCTGGAGGCCACATATTGCATAAAATGTGCTCGAGCACATTTCATGCGGTAATGCCGCCCGTGGGGATCTGTGCGGGGGGTATCGGGTAACCGACATCCCTACCGCGACCAGAGCAGTTCTGACTGGGTACGAATTGTCGTGGACCGCAGCCGGCCGTCGAATCGGCCGGTGCACTCGACAGGGCGCACGGCGAACTTAAGTTCGCCGCGGCACGCTGAAGCGTGCGCCACGAGGATCGGCAGAGCGCTTCAGTGCTGCCACTCGACCTGTTGGCCTTCACCGGGGAAGGGCCAGGTAGCGGTGTTCAGCAGCAGTTGCTTTTCACGCTGCTCTTTCGGGACGTGATTAATCTTGAGGTTCTCGAAGAAATGCACGCCGCTCTTGCCGGCGGTGGCGAGGTCGATGTCGCCGTCGCCGTCGAGATCCGCGATGATGAATTGCGTGCCGACTCCGGCGGTGCCATTCACGGAAATGGGGAAGCGCGTGAACTCGCCCGGCTGGCGGTTGATTTTGTAGTAGTAGACCACCAGCGGCTCGTAGGAGCCGGGATCGCCGCCATTGTGGCCGCGGTAGCGCTTGCCAGCGAGTAACTCCATCTCGCCATCGCCATTGATATCCGCGAGCGCCAGGGTGTGCACCTGCGAAAACGATTCATCGATGGTGTGCTTCACCCAGCGGCGGTTCGAGGCATCGCCCTGCTGCTCGAGCCAATAAAGGCCGTAGCTGTGGCCGCGACCGTAGATCAGGTCCATCTTGCCGTCGTTGTTCACGTCGTAGCCGATGATGGGAAATCCGGTTTCGCCCAGGTCCCAATCCGGATGCCATTCCCACTTGTCGTGATCGGCGTCGATGTTCTTGAACCAGCCATGCGGCATGAGAATATCAACCTTGCCATCGCCATCGACATCCGCCATGCCGATGCCGTGACCGTCCTGATCGCGAGTGCCGACGTGGTGAACTTTCGGTTCGGGCCCGGCGAAATCGACCCACATGACACCGGCGTGGCCATAGTGCGCGAGCGCGAGGTCGGGCTTGCCATCGCCGTTGATGTCGGCCATCCAGCCGCCCTCGGTTTCGAGAGTATGGGCGATGAAATGGCGTTGCCACATCACGTCCGGCTTTTTGGGGTTCTCGTACCACCACAGGCCGTCGGTCATCCAGCCCACGGTGACGACGTCCGGCGCGCCGTCGTGATTGACGTCGACGGTCCACTCGCCACAATCGGAAATAAACTCACCCACCATCTCGACGGTGCGGTATTGATGACGCTTCCATTCGCCACCCCGCGGGCCGGGGTTCTCATACCAGTAGGCGCCGCTGAGGATATCGGGGCGGCCGTCGCCGTTCATATCAAGCGTGGTGATGCCCTCGGCGTGATCGTTGCCGAGTTGATGGACGAGATAGGTAGTTTGCGGAACGTTGCCGGGCGCGTTTCCGCGAGCTTCGTTGAGTTGGGCGATGATGATGCGAGAGAAGAGGACGAGCGCGGCGAGAGTGAGGCAGACGGCAAAGGATCGTTTCATAGGCTTCAGTGTAATGGCACGGGGACGGCTTTGGAAGCGGGGTGTGGCTGGGCGGGGAGCACAAAAGGCCATGTCACCGCCGAGACGCAGAGACGCCGAAAACACCGGGAATTTTGGCGACTTCACCGCGCAGCCTGGCGGGTACAAAATGCCGGCGTTCCTTGCATCCCGCACCGGCGGTGCGCTGTCATAGTGGCATGAGGATTTTCGTCACGGGCGCCACGGGGTTCATTGGGCACGCCGTCGCCACCAATCTGGCGCGTGCGGGGCACAAGGTCTATGGCTTGGCGCGTAGCGCGGAGAAGGCGCAGCGGCTGTCGGCGGCGGAGGTGCTTCCGGTGACGGGCGACATGAGCCAGTCCGAGACTTACCTCGAGGCAGCCAGCCGGTGCCAGGTGCTGATTCATTGCGCGGCCGAGTACTCCGCCAGATACATGGAGCTGGATCGGCGCACGGTTACGGAGCTGCTGAAATCGGCGCAGGCGAGCGGCCAGCCGCGGCTGTTCTTGTACACCAGCGGGTGTTGGGTTTACGGGAGTACAGGTCCGGCCGCGGCGGATGAATCAACGCCACTAAATCCGCCGGCAATGGTAAAGCCGCGCGCCGACACTGAGCGCCTGATCCTGGCGGCGAATAGCCATCGCGTGCGGACCATCGTGATCCGGCCCGGCTGCGTGTATGGCGGCGAGGGCAGCCTGACGGCCGCGTGGTTTGAAAGCGCGGAAAAAGAAGGGGCGGCGCGCATTGTGGGGGATGGCAATTTTCATTGGGCGATGGTGCATCTTGCCGACGTGGCGAAATGCTACCGGCTGGCGGCGGAATCCGCATTCGGCGGCGAGGTCTTCAACCTGACGGACCGCAGCCGGTTCACGGTGCTGGAATGCGCCGAGGCGGCGAGTGCGGCAGCGACCGGGTCGGCGAAGGTCAAATCCGTTTCGGTCGAAGAAGCGGCGAAGACCATGGGGCTGATGGCCGAATGCCTCACGCTTGATCAGCATATCGATTCCTCGAAGGCGGCGCGGCTTCTGGGTTGGCAGCCACGGCACGGCGGCTTCGTGGATGATGTAGCGCGTTACTACTGGTCGTGGAAGGCAGCGCGGGGATAAGCGTTGGCCGACGAGGACGCCGGCCGCGGACCGGGGGGTGGGCCCAGGGGTGGGCCCCACGTTTCAGCCTAGCTTGTAGGGCGCGCGGTACTCGTAGTGCAGGAAGTCGTTGGCGTGGGCGTTGTTGGTGAATCGCTCGGCCTTCGCGTCCCATTCCAGATGAGTTCGGGTTTTGTGGGCGATGTTGCCGATCAGCGACGGGACGGTGGAGAGGTGGCCCGTGAGCACGTCAGCGTTGCATTTGCCGCGGGTTTTGATGCAATCCAGAAAATTGCGCGCGTGACCAGTGGTGTCATACGCGGCGCGCCCTTTCACGGACTTGGGCTCCATAGCGGTTTTCAGGGAAGCCGCGACATTTTCGCCGCCGGCGCGATCCAACGGATTGCCGTAGCCTTGGCCCTGGTTGTATCCCTCGTAGGCATCCGCGATTTTCTCCGGCACTACTTCCCAGTCGGCGTAGTTGATGTACATGGTGCCCCTGGTGCCGCGCAGCTCTATCTCTGAGTTCTTGGCGTTGCCGGGCGCGGCGTTGGCATTGTACTGCTCGAATACGACGAGCGTCGGGCCGTCGAACTGCCACAGGACCTGGAGAGTGTCGGGGATTTCGCGATTGTCATGGATGCCGGCGTACTGTCCACCGATGGCCGTGACGCTGCGCGGGAAATCCTGGCCGAGGCACCAACGAATCGCGTCGACGTAGTGCACGCCGAAATTGGTGAGCTGGCCGCCCGAATAATTGTAGAACCAGCGAAAGTTGTAATAAGCGCGGTTCGAATTGTAAGGCACTTTCGGCGCGGGGCCCAGCCAGTGGTCCCACTCCCACTCGCTAGGAGCAGGCTTGTCGGAAGCAGGTCCGAGGCCGTTCGGCCACTCGTTGTGGATGTGAAAGCACCGGGCGGCGGTGACGTGGCCAATCCCGCCGGAACGGACGAATTCCGCGGCTTCGCGGTAGGTTTTCCAGGAGCGGCGATTGGTGCCGACCTGCGTGACGCGCTTGGTACGCTCGGCGGTGTCGACCATTTTGCGGCCTTCCACCACGGTCAAGCTCAGCGGTTTTTCGACGTAGACATCCTTCCCGGCGTTGCAGGCGTCGATGAACATGAGGGCATGCCAGTGGTCGGGCGTGGCGATGACGACGGCGTCTACGTTCTTATCTTCAAGCAGCTTTTTGTACTCTTTGTACCTTGCCGGAGTGGCACGCGATTTCTTGACGGCGAAGTCCAGGTAGTCATCGCGGAGATCGCAGACGGCAACAGTCTGGCAGTCGCCGTGTTCCAAGAAAGCGTCGTGGACCTGGTCACCGCGGTTGCCGAGACCGATGTAGCCGATGCCGACGCGGTCGTTGGCGCCGAGGATGCGGGAATAGCTGAGAGCGGTAGCGACGCCGGCGCTGCGGGCGAAATCTCTGCGTGTGAGAGTGGTCATGGATAGACTCCTATTAGGGCTGTTGGTTTCTGCCTTTAGCAGGCTATCAAAGTGAGCGGACGATTGCGACACCCGGCGGCGCTGTGCCGGGGTGACCCGCGTGCCATCCCACTTGCAGCCTATTCCACTTCGAAATCCGCTGAGCGCAGTGAAGTGGAGTGCCCGGCCGAATCCATGGCCTGCAACTCTACGCGATAGGAACCCGCGGTGAGCGTGCCGACTGGCAGCTTTAGACCAATCGGGATCACGGGGCTTTCCGGACGCGCGAGTTCGTTCACCTTCATCAACCCGGAATCCTGTTTGTTCTCGCCGGTCTTACGATCCACGACTTTGAGCTGAAGACCAACGTCCGGAGGCGGCGAGGTCAGAAGAGCTGGTTCGTAGATCTCCAGGTAAAGCACACCGGTGTCGGTTTTCTTGAACCGGTTGGTGCCGGCGGGAGTGATTTGAACTCCCTGACTCACCAGGGGTGTGCGGCCTTCCAGCAGTTCGGCGTCGAGGCCGGTTTGCAACTGATTTGTCCGATGAACTTCCTTGCTGAGTGCGACGGCGCTCAGGATGAATTGCTTGCCATCGTAAGGATCCACCGTGAGCGGCATTTCCAACTTGCCGAAGGCTGCGCCGCCGGAGCTGAACGCGACCTTTAGCGTGTACTTGCCGGGCGCCACTTCGAATTGGTATTCGTAGTGCAACGGCCGTTCTTTGAACGACTCCAGCTCCTTCTTGTTCTCGAGATCGATTTTCGCGGTGTCGCTGAATCGCGCTCCGACAGTTCCATCGGGAAGGTAAGCGACGCCCAAAATATTGATAGCCGCGTGGAACTTTCCTTTCGTCTTTTCGAATTCGATAGAGCCCGACGGTATTTCCATCGCCACATTTAACCGGGCTGTATTAGGCGAGGAGTAGAAGTACGGAACCAGCATGGAGGCAGCGATGTTGCCGGCCGCCGAACCGGCGACACGATTCTCCAGATCCTTTTCGGTTGCGTTTCCTGCCAGCAGATCAACCGGTTTGACGTTGCAATATCCGCTGCGAGCACGCACGGTTGTGCCCGAGCGTTCCACTTTCACGCGAATCGTGTGGCAGCTTCCTTCAGGTGTGTCCGTGGGCGAATAACCGAGGATGTAATATTCGTTTTGTTCTCGGCCGATTTTTTCCAAGCCACCGAGCAAATCGTTGGTGTTGGCGATGAGGAAACCGCCCGTACCCGCGGCTAGCGCGTACATGACTTCCTGATTGGTTGTTGCGCTCGGGGGAAACGGTGGAACAATCTGCCGGGCTTGCGAGTAGGGGTTGTTAATGTAGCTCTGGCCGGGGACCGAGGAACCGCCGCCGCGGCTTCCGCCCGTACTGCCGCCACCAGTTCCACCGCCCTTCCCGCCGCCGGTGCCGCCACCAGTCCCACCGCCCTTCCCGCCGCCCGTGCCTCCGCCAGTCCCGCCACCGGTACCACCGCTGCTGTGTCCACCACCACCGCCAGTTCCGCCCCCGCCGGTTCCTCCGCCGGTGCCTCCCCCGCCGCCATGCTGCGGAAGGAACGAAGCGCCAAATGAGCTGAAGCTCGCCGGTACCAGCTGCACCGAGGGGAAATGAGAAGTGGCGTGCAGAGTCGGCGCCGCCGGCTCGACTTGGGTAATGGGCGCCCCGCCCGCCACCAGGCCGCGGACATCAATGGGATAGATCGCGACGTTGGACCGGTTGCACGTATCGACTGTTGACGTCAGCTCGGATCTGACTTCCTCCGTCAACGGGAACCCGGCGGTCAGCAGCACTAGAATCTTGCGCCCAGGCACCGAGGCAAGACTCTTTGCCATACTTCGCAGGGCGAGCATCACACTGCGTGCGCCGAAATCGGCCTCGGCGTTTCCAAGCGACGGCATGCCCAGAGAGGCAACTTCAACGGGCGCCGCGTTTGGATTGACCGCAGACATCTTCACGCCGCTGACAACCTGCTTGAGCCGTTCGGCGTCGGACGTAAAATTCTGCGCAATGTGCACACTGCCACCGAAGTTCACGATCGCGATCAAGCGATTCGGTCCGGTGTTCTTATCGATGAATTTTGCGGCCGCCTGCCGGGCCTGGACCTGGTCGCCGGGCTGCATGGTCGAGTTGTCGAAGAAAAGCACGAGGTAGTGTTTTTGCGAATTATTCGGTGAGGAGGGATCGGCTTCGAACGAGAAATTCTTGATGGGTTGTTCCTTGTTGTCTTCCCAGACGTGGAAGTCTTTTATGGAAAGGTCGCGAACGTACTCGCCCTTTTTGTCGGTCACTACCGTATCCACCAAAACCAGGCGGGTTTCCGTGCGGATCACACCTGGTGTCTCCGCCGGTGCCTGGGCGCTCGCGCGCTCGCCGCGCTCTATCACGCCGGCCAAACACAAGACTCCAGTGAACAGCATCATGCAGCGAAATTGCATAATCTTCTCCCTCTATTGAATCTCGACAGCCCCATTCTGGGCCGACATCATTTGCCCCTCGGCATCCCGTACCACCAGCCGAACCAGGTAAGCGCCCGGCTTGACGTCAAAACTTCTTCTTACGATGATGCCCTGACCCAGCTTCTTTTCGAGCGTCTCATCCCGCAGGCGCATCTCGATCGTTCCGGAATTTCCGGCCACATAGGTCCCATTGCGATCAAAAAGAACCAAGACGAGTGTTATGTCGTCCCGATTTCTCCCATCCTGTTTCTTGAAGTGAATATGCCGCACGTCCAGGCGAACGGCGACAGCGACGTGGGCGCTGTCCGCACTGGCTTTAAAGTACTGCGTGTGCATCTCGACCGGGATGTCGTGCATTTCCTCGCGTGAGAACACAGCGTCCTCGATTTCCTGTTTGGCTGTTTCGGTTGGATCAGCCAAGTGCCTGGGGGCATAATAGCCACGGCGCGCTTGCAGACCGAGCTTGTTTGCATCTTTCAACGTGACCTTCAATTTGTGAAAACTGCCGTCCATTTTCAGATTCTCGGGTGAGAATCCCAGCATATAGACATATTCGGGGGCCGCGGCAACGCGTTGGAGCCCCCCGTCCAGATCGTTGCTGTTTTGAAAAAAGGTGCCACCAGTTCCTTCCGCCAGCTCGGCCAACACGTCGGCCTGCATCGAGGCGCTGGTCTGGTCGTATTGCGCCGCGTAGGGCGCCCCCGCGGGCACATTTCCCTTCTGGCTGGCATCACCACCGGGGATTACGACGTACAGACCGCGCGCATCCAGACTGCTGATGGTTACGTTGGCATGTATGGCACGCTCGATGACGTCGGTTTTGTTTTGGATGAGATCGTCCGGGGTGAAGAATCCGGGCGAAAGGAGAATGAGGGCGCGTTGCCCCGGCATGGCTGCAAGCCGGCGGATGACGTCAAGCAAAACACTCAGTGCCAAACGGGATTCGTGGTCACCCGCGGACAAGGCGACCGAGGCAGCCGACCGGGCCGCCTGCTGCGCTACGGCGATTTGGTTTTGTCCCAGATTCATGCAGTTCATGGCGTCCTGCGTCGCGGCTTGAAACGCCATCGGGTCGTTCTTGTTCTGGATCAGGTCCGCTTCGTAGTAACTGACATTAGGGCACTCCATGCCTCGGATGCCTCTGGCGACCGGCCGCGGTTGCAGCCGAAGCAAGGTCTCCCGCAACTTATCGCGGTCGTCGGTGAAATCCAGATTCGTCTGGCCGGAGGTCGAAAAGATGGCGGCGCGCGCTGTCGAATCCAGGGAGGCAAGATGCTTGATGGCCGCATCGCGTACACGAACCAAATCGCCCACGTCCGCATGGACGTCGTCAAACAAATAAGCGGTGTAACGTTCCGGCAATGCGGGTGGCGCGGGCTCCCCCGGTTTCTCATCCGCCTTAGCCCCGGTGCTTGCTGCGTCTCGAGCCGCTTGCGCACCCGATTTTTCGACGGAGAATTTCGTGATGACCTGCGGTTTGCCCTTGTCGAAGAGCTGGAAGTCTTCCTTGCGCAGTGTCCCGATGGCGTGCCCGCCGGCGTCGCGCACTACCACCGGCACCATCACCAGGTTCACACGCGATTTGAACGTGGCGGGCGCCTCGTGCGAGGTCATCTCACTCTCCGGTTGCGCTTGCCCGTAGGTCAGGCTGGAAAAACAGACCAGCAGCCCAGCCAGACAACAGAGCGGAAAGCGGGCCGGAAGACACGGATGCGATGCGCGATTGGGTTTGCGGATCACCGAGTTCTCCGGCTCAGAGATGCTCTTCGTTCGCCCCAGGAGCGATGGAACGAGGATAACGCTCGCCCACCACGGCGATGGATGCTTCCATTTGAAATCAGGTCAATTCTACTCCCTTTTCACGGTCCATGGGCGGTCCTGTGACATGATTGAATGTAAAAAGGGACAGGAAAGGCGGGCATTTGAACGTTCTGGATCAATTCAAGATCGATGGAAAGAATGCCCTGGTTACTGGCTGCAAGCGGGGCATCGGGCAGGCGATGGCTGTGGCTCTGGCCGAGGCGGGAGCCGATATTATCGGCGTCAGCCGCTCACTCGAAGCCAGCGGGAGTGCGGTCGAGAAGCAAGTACTCGCCGCCGGCCGCAGGTTCAAAGGATACGCCGCGGATTTCAGCAGCCGCCGGGCCGTGTACGCGTTCCTCGGACGGGTAACCGCCGATTTTCCCGTGATCGATATCCTGGTGAACAACGCGGGTATCATACTGCGGAAGCCTGCCGCGGAGCATCCCGACGAGTACTGGGATGAAGTCATCGAGACCAATCTGAACGCGCCATTCGTATTGAGCCGGGAGATTGGAAAGCGCATGGCGGAGCGCGGTGCGGGCAAGATTATTTTCACCGCCTCGCTGCTGTCGTTCCAGGGCGGCATCACCGTGCCCGGATACGCCGCAAGCAAAGGCGCCATTGGCCAGCTCACCAAGGCGCTGGCCAACGAGTGGGCGCCCAAAGGAGTGCAGGTGAATGCCATCGCGCCCGGCTACGTCGTCACGGACAATACCACCGCGCTGCGCGATGATCCGGTTCGCAACTCCGCTATCATTTCGCGCATTCCGGCCGGCCGCTGGGGCGTTCCTGACGACTTCAAGGGTGCTGTTGTATTCCTCGCTTCGCACGCTTCCGACTATGTGAACGGCTCCATCCTCGTCGTGGATGGCGGCTGGCTCGGCAGATAGCGAAAGCACCCTCGCCGCTAAGTTCCAGGAATCGTATTTACCGAGCTCTTTGAGATCAGCGCGCCGTTGCTATCGACGAAGAAGAACTCGTAGAACACATTGCCCAGGTTGCTATCCAGTGTCAGGCTACAACCGGAAGTGCAGTCAATGCCATCGGTCTGGTTGTCGATATCCTGGCTATAGATATAAGCCTGGTGCAAAATTGCGGCGACGGCGTTCGTTGGCAGAGCCGGGGCGGGAATGGGGACCGTGGAAAGATAGTTGGCGCTGGCGGAATTGGGGAACAGGTAGATCACGGTCTCGCCGGCCAATACCGTTACCGTGTCCGAGGCGGCGTCGGCAAGAAGCGCGGTTTTGATTCTTGTGCTACCCACAATATAACGGGTAATGCTGTTGCCGGTTCGATATGCGCTGAGATTCAGTGTCAGCGTGCGGCTAAAGTCAGTACCATTTACGGCCATGAACAGTTTGCCGTTAGATCCCTGCCGAGCCGCCGTCACGATGGTAGCCCCGAGCGCAGGTGAAGACAAAGGCACGCCGAGGACGAACGGTTGCAGTGTTTTGGTTAGGAGGTTGGCGGTGTAGCCCATTGACTTCCAAATCGCCACTGCCTTTGGATCTCCCGTCGCAAACGGGCTTGCTCCCGTTTGCATTTGCGTCCCCACCGGATAAGCTGCGCGAGTGCTTTGATCGTTGGAATTCTCAAATTGATACAACCTAAGTCCGGCGGTGCCTATCGCGGCTGCGGTCATCATCTCCGCCGAAACGGCGGTCGGTGACGTGCCGGGTTCCACTAAACTGTCCTGCGGGGGATTGTAGTAAGCGGCGCTGGCGGTCTCCTTGGTATAGAAGTAGCTGCTGATACTGCCAAGAATGACCTGCGGCCGGTCCAATCGCGCGTAGGGCTGCCGCTCATAGAACAATGACCGCATCCAATACACCCGTTCTGCCACGCCCGATCCCCAAGTATAGGTGGTGCCTGGCTGGAACGAATCCCAATAGTGAGACATGTAATCACTGACCTGGCTGTCCTTTCCGGCCCAACTGTCTTGCACACTTACCGGTGCGATTCCCAGTGCCGGCCAGGAAATCGGCACCGTGGGGCTTGCGGTGCGCACCCAAGTGGCAATGGTCGATAGCGCCGTGTTTGGAACCGGAGGATTACATGGGGCACTGGGGCAACCTCCCGCGCTTCCAGCCCACCACAAGAACTCCAGGTTGGGATCGTTGGATACCGTGGATGTTCGATTCACCGTGCCCGCCGGAACGAAAGTGAAGGAACTGTCCGTGACGTTGCTGGCACTGAACATCTGTCCCAATGGTGTGTTCAAGTTGCTGTTGACAGAGCCCGTGAATGCGAAACTGGTGCCGGCGTAAAATCTGCTGGAAGTCACGGGATTATTTGGCCACGTGACAGTGCAGGTCAAGCCCGTGCAGTTGACGGAGGTGAACATGGTGGGCTGGCCGATTGTTCTGGGAGGAGTTGGCGTGGCGCCCCACATCATGCTGCCTTCGTCAATCATGTCGATGCCAATGGCCACGCCCGAGCTCGCCAGACTTTGCACGGCATGTTGCACCGCCTGCTGGCCGGAGGGCCAGTTCAAAGTCCACCAGGCTTCATTGCCGATGTTTCTGCAGACTTCATCGCCCATGGTGTAAAGATGATATCCGTTGTTTGCCGCCCACGCCCAGCCCGGCGCCAAGTTACCGTCGTAGAAGGATTGCCAATCGCTATAGCTCTCCGTCGTGTCGCGCGGGTTCTGGTAAAAACCTTGTTCTAGCGTGTTCACGCCAGCTCGCTGGGCTTCGGTGTTTAGTGAGGCATCCCCCTGAACGTCGGAAGGTTGGAGCATAAAAGGCGACACGGGAAAGATCGATACTCCAGGCTGGTAGGAGAGCAGCATCTGCCCGTTGCCTGCGAAGTGGGCGATAGTCACAGTGTTCATGACCCAGACGCAAACTTGCGTACTCAATCCGCTGTCGGTCAAGGTGATCATCGCTGATCCCTGGTTCGTACCCGCGGTCAACAGCCCTGCGGAGCTGACGGTGGCTATGGTTGTGTCGCTCGAAGAGTAAGTGGGGGCGGCGCAAGGCCCGGTAGTGTTGTCCGTGAACAACTGCGTGCAGGACAACGCCAGCGACTGGCCTGGTTGCAGATACACATGTTCGTAACCGGCGCTAAGATCCATCAGGGAGTGGCCGTTACTGGTCGTAATGATGTAGCTCAAACTGATGCGATGGTCGTGGAAGGTTTTATTGCTTTGTTGCCCCGCGGGCCAGTAATCCGATGCCACTTCGATGTGCAGTTCATGCAAACCGTTTGGCACCGCTGTCGTGTCTAGTGCTTGGGAAACCGATACCGGATTCAGGCCCGCGTTATCGGTCCAGGCGATGGCCTCTTGTTGTCCATCGAGGAAAATGTTCCACCGCGCCGGATAGTATCCCTGCGGATCTGTGCCCGTTAGCGATAAGGTCACACTGCCACTCAGCGGTTGCGTGAGATCCGGTGCTGCGATGCTCAGGTGTCCCCCGTGATTGTTGACATTCATGGGTCCGGAGGCCTGAGCTAGGACGGCGCCGGTGGAATCATAGGCGGTCGCAAGCAGCAAGTAGTATCCATCCGCTGCAAACCCGGTGTTCCAGGAGAAGCCAAAAGGAGCAACAGTTGCGACCCCCAATCGAAGCGAGCCTAAGTCATATGCGACGCTGGCAGTGGCCGGCGCATTGGAAGTATCCACGGAAAAAGCGTATGTCCCCGAGACATTGGCGCTGGCCGCTGGCGCAGTCAGGGCGATGGAAGCTGAGGAAGTAGTCGCCGGGCTGGTATTGCAGGCGCCTCCCAACGCCGCTACAATTTCCCGTTGGACGTCAACAATATCGCAATGCCCGGTTTGGTCCAGCATGGTAGTGCAGGCGGAGATACCAAGTACTTGATTGATCATCAATTGCACGTCAACAATATTGACCACGCCGTCGTGATTGATGTCGCAGGGCGAGTACGATGTCTGCGCCGAAACAGCGCGCAGCATGAAGACCAGCAGGCCGAATCTCCTCATAGTTTCCCCCTGTTCAGTGTCCGGGCGTCCCCACGGCTCTCCAAGGCAAAAATCAAGTTTAAGAGACAAACGTCCTATAATTCCAGATTCCGAAAGGATAACTGTCGTTTACAGTACGCTAGTGCCTTTCCATTAGGCGGTGCCGGCGGCGTTCCGTTTAACCGTTCCGTCACAAAACTGTAGTAGCCTGTTGGCTGCGCCGATGACCGAAACCATAGCGGAAAAGCTGCGTGCCCGTCTCTCGCAGGGGCAGTGGGACCGGGCCATCGAGTTCCTGCAACATCTCGATCCCACCGCCGCGGCGAACCTGCTTGTGACTGTCCCGTTCGAGCAGCAGCAGGTCCTGTTCCGCCGATCGCCAGTTGAATTCGCTGCCAAGCTCGCGGCGATCTTGCCCTATTTCCACGCCTACGTGCTGCTGCATTCGCGGCCGATCCCGGAAATCAATGCGATCGTCGACCACATGAACCCCGCCGAGCGTCTGCAATTCTTCGACGAATTGCCTGAGGAAGCCTGGCAGCGCCTCATGGACGAGCTCTCGGGGCAGCAGCCGGCCGAGCCGGGCGCGCTCGGAGTAACGGCAGCCGTTGAAGCAGCCGTCGCGCCGGTCGAGCCGATCATCCAGGCTCGGCAGGTGGAAAAGCGTTTCGAACGGCCCGATGGCGGCGAGATCCAAGTCATCGCTCCGACGGACCTGTCGGTCGAGCCTGGCGTCATCCTCGCACTTCTCGGTCCCTCCGGTTCGGGCAAGTCCACATTGTTACGAATTCTCACCGGACTCACACCACCCTCGGGCGGGGAAGTGCTGTGGCACGGGAAGCCCCCGAGCGAATCCAGTCCCAACGTCGCCATTGTGTTCCAAAGCTTCGCACTGTTTCCCTGGCTCACGGTCCTAGAAAACGTGGAAGTCCCGCTCGTCGCGCGCGGCGTAAAGCAAGTAGAACGGCAGCAACGCGCCATGCGTACCCTCGCTTCGGTCGGATTGGAGGGTTTTGAAACCGCCTACCCGAAAGATCTTTCCGGAGGCATGAAGCAGCGTGTGGGATTCGCGCGCGCGTTGGCCGTCGAGCCCGAGATTCTGTTCATGGATGAGCCGTTCTCTGCTCTCGACGTCCTCACCGCCGAGAACCTCCGCAGCGAGCTGATGGAGCTGTGGACTGGTAAGAAAATTCCGACCAGGAGTATCTTCCTCGTTACCCACAATATCGAGGAAGCGGTGCTGCTTGCGGATCGCGTGATCGTGCTCGGGCGGAATCCTGCTAAGATCCGCGCCGATTTCCGCGTCCCCCTGCAACAGCCGCGGGACCGGCACTCCGCCGAATTCCTTCTGTACGTAGATTACATTTACAAATTGATGACGCAGCCCGAACTCGAGGCCGGACCACTCGCTGCCGCGGGGCCTGCCGCAAAAGCGGCATACCAGATGTTGCCCCATGCGCGTACCGGTGGCATTGCCGGGTTTCTGGAGCTGATCAACGATCACGACGGCAAAGAGGACCTCTACCGCGTCGCCGAGGAGCTTCGCATGGAGGTGGACGACCTGCTGCCCATTCTCGAGGCCACCACCTTGCTCGGTTTCGCCAAATCGGATCGCGGGGACGTCGAGATCACGCCCGAGGGCAAGGCCTTCGCCGAAGCCGACATTGCCACGCAGCGATCTCTATTTCGCGCGGCCGCGCTCGCGCATGTCGCCCTGCTGCAACAGATGAACCAGGCTCTAGCGAGCAAGTCCGATCACAGCCTGCCGCTTGAATTCTTCCACGACATTCTGGACGAGCATTTCGCGAGCGACGAGGCGCAGCGCCAGATAGAAACCGTGCTCAACTGGGGCCGCTACAGCGACATTTTCACCTACGATCCGGAATCAGGCCGTCTGACGCTCGACCAGCCCGCCAAACCGGCGGGCGCCGGCGAGGGCGTGCACCAACACTGATGCCCCAGCCCGCCGCCAAGACCGCGTCCCTGTTGCCTTGGAACATTCTCCCGAGCTCCGTCTCCACGCTTTTGAGAGACCTGCCGATTGTCGCCGCCGGCTTGGGTTTGTTCTATGGCCTGCTGTCGCTGGCGCACTACTGGGCGGGCCCTGTCACCACGCAGGCAGAGATCCATCTCAGCCCCGGCGCTCTGCCGAAATATGCGATGTTCTCGGTCGCCCGTATTGCCATCGCTTACTTTCTGAGTCTGGCGCTCACGCTGGTCTACGCTTACGTCGCGGCGCACAACGCTAGAGCCGAGCGCATTCTCATCCCGCTGCTGGATACCTTGCAATCCATCCCGGTTCTGAGCTTCCTTCCCCCGGTGATGGTCGCGATGGTGGCGCTGTTCCCCACTCAGCAACTGGGAGTGGAACTCGGCTGTATCCTGCTGATTGTTACCGGGCAGGTCTGGAATATGATTTTCAGCGTGTATTCCTCGCTCAAGAGCATTCCCCGCGAGATGCACGAAGCAGCACAGACCTATCGCTTGAGCTGGTGGCAAACCTTCATCCAGCTCGAGCTGCCTTACTCGGCCATCGGATTGGTTTGGAACTCCATGATGTCCGTTGCCGGCGCTTGGTTTTTCTTAATGGCCTGCGAAACATTCGTCCTGGGCAATCGCGATCTGCGTCTACCAGGCCTCGGTTCCTACCTGCAAGCGGCAGCCGATGCGGACAACAGGCGCGCGATCCTTTGGGGTGTCGCTGTCATGATCGCGGTGATCGTCTTGATGGACCAGTTGATCTGGCGCCCCATCATCGCCTGGAGCGAAAAATTCAAGTTCGAGCAGGTCGAAGCCTCGCAGACACCCACTTCCCCCATGCTCGACCTACTGCGCCGGTCGAGAGTAGTTTCCCATCTCTTGCGCGCCTCGTTGATGCCAGCGCGTGAAGCCATCACCTTGTATTTCGCGAAGCGCCACGCGGCGGCTCGCCAGGGCCCGCGCCATTCCTGGACATGGATAGGCGTGTGCCTCTCCGTAGCGGCTCTCGCAGGCATTCTCTACGCCATGGGAAAGATGGCGGTAATGCTGGCAGCGCTCTCGCGGCCCGAGGTGCGCAGCATTTTTTGGGGAGCGGGAGCGACTTTCCTGCGCGTCGAGTTCACTCTGCTGCTGGCCGGACTCTGGACGGTTCCCGTTGGCGTCTTTGTCGGACTGCGGCCGAGGCTCGCGGCGATTGCTCAGCCCATCGCTCAAGTCGCGGCCTCGGTGCCGGCTACAGCGCTGTTCCCGATCGTGTTGCTCGTCTTGATCCACGCCGGTGGAGGGCTGGGTGTCGCCTCCATTGTTTTGTTGCTGCTGGGAACGCAATGGTACATACTGTTTAACGTCATCGCCGGCGCGACCGCCATCCCCACCGACCTCAAAGAAGTCTGCGACATATTCCATCTCGGCCGAGTCGAACGTTGGCGGCGCCTGATTCTGCCCGGGATTTTTCCCTACCTCATCACCGGTTTCGTCACGGCATCCGGTGGCGCATGGAACGCCAGCGTCGTGGCGGAATATGTACACTTTCAGAAAAAGACGTATTCGACCACCGGCTTGGGCGCGGTGATCAGCCAGGCTACCGACGGAGGAAATTTCCGTGTTCTGCTGGGCGCGACGGTCGTCATGGCGATGGTAGTAGTGACCGTCAACCGCCTGCTCTGGCGGCCACTATACGGCTTGGCGGCAACTAGGTTCAAGCTGGAAAACTGAAAGGCTGTCCGCAGAGAGCTACGCAACACTTTGGGGTGGTAGAGCCGGTATTTTACGAAAACTGGACTCCAGGCTGCAGAACAGATTGTAGCGGATTATATACCAGAAGGCTGCCACACCATCCCAAACGCCGATCTTTTTACCTTCTTGGTAAGTTCGCCCGTAGTAACTGATCGGTGCTTCATAGATGGAGCATTTCAACTTAGATACTTTGGCTGTAACTTCAATCTCGAACCCGAATCCTGTCGACGTAATAATCATGGACCGGATGATATCGCCACGCAAAGCCTTGTAACCTGTTTCTACATCCGTCAGATTGATATTTGTAAACAGATTGGACACAAAAGTAAGTGCTCGATTTGCCAGATAGTGATAGAAGTACAATACACGGGAGGTCTTTCGGACGAGGAACCGAGAACCGTAGACAACATCGGCGTACCCCTCCACGATCGGTTGAATCAAGCCAGGGATCTCTGTCGGATCGTATTCCAAGTCAGCATCCTGGACGATCACAATCTCGCCGGTTGTGTGTTGGAACCCAGTTTTCAGGGCCTCGGTTTTTCCCGAGTTTACCGCATGCCGCACAACCCTGACTTGCGGACATTCGCCTGACAACCGCTGTGCTATCTCCGGCGTCTTGTCTTTCGAGCAGTCATCCACGATGATGACCTCGCGCAAGTTCGGTAGTTGCGTGAGCTTGCGAATCACTGTGGCGAGCGTGTTCTCCTCATTGTAAGCAGGTACTACTACGGAGAGATATGGTGTCGCTTGGTCGATGGCTCTCATGAGAACCGCCTGATTACAGAGTAGTATCTTCCAGATTATCTTACGTTAGAAGGCTGTTTGTGCTGCACTAGAAGTCCCCACCGAATTACTCAGTGTCGCGGAGACGGAAGCGATACTGCTAGTCAAAGTCTGGCCTGTGGCCATCGTTCCACTTAGCGTAAACGGAACCGTAACCGTAAACTGGCCACCGAAGGCATCGGACGCTGTGCCCGCGAACCAAGCCGCTGCGACAGAGCTCAGATCGACGTTCACCGGCCCGCCGGAAAATGTGAAGCCTGCCGCTGCCGTGAATTGCACGGCCAGCGCGCTGAGGGAACGCGTCGTGGAATACCCCACTACCGTCAATACAAAACTGCTTGCCGTCACATTCCCGGCCTGAACGGAAATAATGGCGGGTGCGGCAGGGGCCACGCTGAATGCGAGCGTTGAGGGTGAGGCTGGGGTCAGGCTCACACCGCCAGCCTGCGTGGCAAATGACGGAGTCAACGTGATCGTGCTGGCCACGGTTCCGGTCTGCAGTTCGATCTGCGGGCCTTGCCCGGCAAAAATCGCGTCAGTGGTGTTCGCCGCGATGACGAATGCGACCGTACGGCCGCCGGTTGAAAACTGCACCGTCGAATCAGCCGGCAGATCGCTCGAAATGCTCAGCGTCAGCGTTCCCGCTATCGCTGCCGGATAGGGGCTGGCAAGTGTCAGACTTACGCTCGGCTGAGTCATTGGAGAAACGCTGCCGCTGGGACCGGTCAAAGTGTAAGCCGGCAACGCCGGTGGTGGCGTGCCGGAACCGATCAGTCCGATGGTCGAGTTCCCCACACGCAACGTTCCACTGACAAACCCTTCGGTGGTCGGTGCGAAGCTCAACGCGAAGCTGGACTGGCCATTCGGCGCCACGTTGACCGGCAGCGCAGGCAATCCGGACACCGAGAAAGGACTGTTTGTCTCGACGATTCCGATATTGAATATGTTGGCCGTCACCGTCCCCGTGTTGGTGATCACGAAAGTGACCTGCTCGGTCCCGGTGATCGTCTCCGGCGTAAAGACAACCGAGTCCGTAGCTCCGAGTCTTACGGTTGTCCCAGACGCCGTGTAGGAAAATGTCAAGTTTGCGCCCAATCCTTGTCCCGACACGGTAAATGAGCTGTTGCCGATCGCCAGGCTGGCCTGCTCTGTCGCGGCCTGCGTCGGAGTGAAAGTCAGCTTGAACGTGAAACTCGAGCCGGCCGTCAGAATTTCCGGCAGGGCCGGAAGGTTGCTGAGTTGAAAATCCTGTCCGGTTACGCTGATTGAGCTGATAGTGGCGGACAGGTTCCCCGTGTTCTGCACGGTGATGGTCGCGGCGCTTGTCGACCCGATGTTAGTGGCCGGCATGGTGATCGCGCCGCCGGCCGCGATCGTAGTTGTCTGCCCGCTCTGCGTGACCTGATAGACAAGATTGGCGGCGCTCAAAGTGCCTTGCAGCCCGAACGTCACCTGCGCGCCTGAATCGAATGTAATCTGAATCTGGCCTGTGTCGGTCGTTGCCCCGCTGGGCTGATAGCGAATCACAACCTGAAGAGTCTGCTGCGACGCCACCAGGTCCGGGAATGCCGGCAAGCCTGACAACGAGAAGGCAGAGCCCGTGCTGGTGATACTGTCAATCCGCGCCCCCGCGCCGGTGTTGGTAATGTTCAATACCGCTTGCGCAACCGAATTGAGCGTGGTTGCTGGAAACGCGATGGTTCCCCCGGATTGCAACGGCACGGCGTTCTGGGTGGTCGCCAATACGTAGTTGAACGTGAAATTGGTCTGTGCCAGAGCTGGCGCCGCGAGCGCCAAGAAAAAGACTGTGCGATGAGTGATCCAGCGCGAAAGCATCTACTGGTGGTCCTCTGCCGTTAAGCCCTGCGTGACGATTGCCGCTTGCATGTCCTACGGAGGGCCTCCCACGCTCGGGGAACCTGGGGCGATCGTGATCGTGTTCGTGCTGCCAGATCCTCCGCCCCGTGTCGCCAGGACGATTCCAGCCGCCAGGCCGGCGCCGCCGGCAATGAGTCCGATCTTGAACCACTTGGAAGACCACAGGCTCTTGCGTTTGGCCACCGTCCGGTTCAATTCAGCGTCGCGTACCCGCGCCGCATTGAACATCGTGATCGTAGTCTCGCCGATCTGATTGCCGTAAGCGGCTGTCACGTGGACCTGAAAACTCCCGATTTCGTTGTTGGCCGCCCAACCCGTCGCCGCAGCTTCGCCCTGGCCGTTCGTTCGCACCGTCTTGGCGCTTTTTTGATCGGCAAACACCGCGGACGGCCCGCGCAGCGGAAATCGAAACACCACCTCCGCGCCTTCGATCGGACGATCCTGAAGATCCAATACCTCGACAACCAACGGAGCCACCACCCGGCGCTCCAGATCGTTGCTCTCTCCGTTCCCGGCAAGCGGAACCACTTTGAGGCTTTGCATGGCGGCCGCCGTTGCCACCGCTTTGGTCTCCGCCGGGGCCGCCGGCTGCTGAGCTCCGGCGTTGGGCGGCAGAACCAGGAGAACCGATACCACCTGGGCCAACCAGAACCGGGCGGGTACGCGCTTGCGCTCAGATCTCATGTTTGAACGAACAGTATAGCGTAAAGAACCGGAAACTTACTTCAAGGCCAGATAGATGAAGGGGTTGAGAACAGAAAGACCGATCATTCCCACTTGCGTCAATATCAAGTGCTCAGTCGAGCGTGGAACGTAAAGTACGTCGTTCGGCAGCAGCGGGAAGTCATTCACCTTTCCTTCATATATCCCGGTGAGGTCTACATCGATCTCGGCGCGCCGATTGGTGTTGAGCACAGGCCGCAAGACCCTCGCTCTCGACCGGTTGGCGTCCTTTGTGAAGCCGCCCGACAGGGCCAAAGCTTGCGTGATCGACATCGAGGCTCGCTCACCCAGTTCGATTCCGCCGATTTTCATAACCTCGCCCGACACATAGACCAGTTCCGCCCGGTCCACACTGACCACGTCATAGGGCTTGAGGACAATGTCCTCGGCGGGATTGATGCTTTCGCGCAGGCTCGCGAAGCTGATTTCTACCGTACTGAATTTTTTCTCGGGGTCCTCCACCGCGCCGGGAAGCGGAATCACACCGTATTCGGCTTGCCGCCGGACCTTAATCCGCCGGCTGGCGTTGGGTTGCAACCCGCCCACCACAGTCAGCATTTCGAGCAGCGTCTGGCGCCCCTGTAAAGTGTAGATGCCCGGGTGCAGAAACATCCCGTCTAAGAACACCGGTTCGCCGTGGAACTGAACCGGGGTCACGAAGACCTGGGGTTGCACAATATATTCGCGGAGCCGCCGTACCAGCTCCGCTTCCAGTTGAGCCTGCGTTAGCCCACCCGCTTTCACGCGGCCGAGCAGCGGCAGGTTCAGGAAACCTTCCGAATCGATTCGGAAGGGCTTTTCGTTAATCTCGTCCGCTCCCGGAGCTCGGATCAGGATCTGATCGTTCGGGGCGAAGGTGTAGTTGGCCCGAACCGATTCTCCGGCAAGTTCTGTGGAGGGCTGCGCCTGGCTGGCAGCGCCTGGAACCTGAGAGGCCTGGCCTCCGGCAACCGGCTGAGGCTGCTGCGCAAAGGTTGGAAAGCTCAGTGCGGCGGCGAGCAAGAAACCGCTCAATTTTCTGCGAATCATAACAAGCATGTCAATTCTCGCACGCTTCGCTTCAAAGTGCACAAGGACGATCAATCAAAATGTGCTTCGACGGTGAGGAGGGAATGGGACGTACCCAAGTCCGGTCAACTTCCGCCGAGACCGATCGCTGGAGCAACGAAATCGAGACCACCAGCCGGAACTGGCCTTTGACATCCTGGAGTATCCCCTCCACACCGGCCAAAGGTCCCCGTTCGATCAGCACCCTCTGGCCCACCTCGAGGAACGGCCAGGGTTTCATCAGCAAACCCGATTGGACCATCGTCCGGATGTTCTCAATCTCCCGGTCCGGTATGGCGGTTGGCAGTTTCCCGAAGCCAACCAGATTTACCACCCCTGGCACAGTCACAACCAGGAGGCGATCCTGGGGGTTGAGGCGGGAAAACACGTATCCTGGAAATAGGAATTGCTCCATAGTCTTGGTCCGGTCCGACCAGCGCCGCTGCACTTGATAGGAGGGCGAAAATTCCTCGAAACCCCGTTCGCGCAAATGGGCTGCGGCTATGCGCTCGTGGTTGGAACGGACCCGGAGCGCGAACCACAAAAGAGGTTGGTCCGGCCGGTCATCCTGACGCTCCTTAGTCATTGAAACGATTCCAATTCCTTGCATAATTCTACAAAACTTTGGGATCGATTGCCGCAGATAGCGTTTTTGCAGTACTAGTACCGTCCTCGGCCAGGGATCGCAACAGTTCGGCCACGCTCCAAGCCTGCGCGATGCAGCCGCCGCTTCTGTGAGGCGGATCGCCGTCGAAAATCTCCGGAATCTGGCCCACGCCCTCGTCATCGATGTACCGGCGGAACTCGGCTAACCATTGCTCAGCCTGGCGGCGGGCTGTCGGAGACCGGTCATTCACCTCCATGTACGCCGTGACGAACGGCCCCAGCAGCCATGGCCAGACCGTGCCTTGATGATAAGCACCGTCCCGGCTGAGCACATCGCCTTCGTATCGGCCGCGATATTGCGGATCGCCGGGCGCGAGGCTCCGCAAGCCATACGGAGTCAGAAGATGTTGTCTCACGGTCTCCACCACGCTCTTGGCCTTTTCGCGAGAGAGCATTTTGTGATGGAGGCTGACGGCTATGATCTGATTCGGGCGGATGGAACCGTCATGCGTTTCGCCATCTACAACATCGAAGAGGCAACCAGTGGACTCGTTCCAAAAAAGATCGGGGAAGCTCTGCTGCGCGCGATTAGCCAGCGTCTGGAAATGGGCATGATCGGAGGCATGTCCAAATGCGAGCGCCAGATGCTCCATGATGCGCAGCGCGTTGAACCACAGGGCCTGGATCTCGACGGGCTTGCCGCGGCGCGGCGTCACCACCCAATCGCCGGCTTTTGCATCCATCCAGGTAAGTTGGACTCCGGGCGCGCCGGCCAGCAGGAGCCCGTCGCTGTCCATGCGGATCCCGTAGCGTGTGCCTCGTTCATGCCACGCGATGATGTCCGCGAGCACAGCGTACAACTTGGTTCGGACGAATTCTTTATCGCCGGTGTAAGCGACGAGTGCGCGCACAGCTTCGAAGAACCACAGCGTGGCGTCTACCGAGTTGTACTCCGGCGTTTCACCGGCATCGGGAAAACGGTTCGGCAGCATGCCGCGGTCGGCATGAGCGGCGAACGCCAGCAGGATGCTCTTCGCCACCTCGGGGCGGCGTGTGGCCAGGGCGAGACCGGGCAGGGCAATCATTGTGTCGCGGCCCCAGTCGCTGAACCAATGGTACCCGGCAATGACCGAATGGAATGGCCCTCGCTGGACGATGAACTGATCGGCGGCTTGTACCAACTCCTGGACAAACGCGTCGTTTGACGGCACGGCCGCTACGATCTTCTTGCGGCGCTCGATCTCGGCCGTGCGGGCCGCCGCGACCGATTCGATGGCGCGACGCTCTGTGGATGCTGCGAGTGCCGCGCGCGGGTCGCGAGTCAAATCGAAAATAAGCAGGAACGGCTGAAACAAGTCTTCCTGGTAATCGAGGCCGCGCTGCTGCTCGGCCGTGTATTCGAAATGGCGATACCAATCGCCGGATGGGTGCACTTCGCCGGGTGCGTGCGCTACGTGCAACGCCGGAAGGTCCGGGTAAGGCCTGACCGTCACCGAACCCGTTTCGCTCTCCAACGCCGCGTTGAGCCCGGCGTTCTCATGTGTCAGGCCGTGGTAGTCGCGAAAGGCGATCAGTGGGCGGAGCTCGAGCGTGCACGTGCCCGGCTTTGCGCCGGCGGGCGCGTGGAGCTCGTACTGAACGACGGCGCTGTTTTCGCCCTGAATCATGAAAACAGACTTTTCCAGAATGAAACCGTTGGCCTCGTAAACAAATATCGGAAACGGGTCGCGCCGGAATTCCATCATGTGCAGGTGACCGGTTGGATGGATCACGCCGGGGAAGCGGTTGCAGGCGAGTTCGACCCGCACACCATCGATCACAAGCGTTTCCTCAATTTTCGACAGGAGAACCACGCGGCCAACCGGAGGCTTTGTTGCGGCCACCAGCAGCCCGTGATACCGGCGCGTGTTCAATCCAACAATAGTCGATGAAGCAAATCCGCCGATTCCGTTCGTCTCCAGCCACTCGCGGCGGGAGGCGAGATCCAGGTCGCGGCAAACCGTTTCGTCAAAGCGAATCATGATGATCAAGCAGTGTAGCGGTTTGACCGGAACCTTCGCCGGGGTACGATCGAGGTTATGCTCAACTGGCTTGTGGTCGGGATTGGCGACATCACGGCGAAACGTGTTCTACCCGCCATCCTGGCAGAACCGCGGAGCCGGCTGGCGGGCATTGTCACGCGAGATACAGCCAAGGCCGAGCGCTACGGCGTGCCGGGCTGGACTGATCTGGCGGCTGCGCTGGCGGCATCGGCCACCGATGCCGTGTACGTCGCGACGCCGGTTTTCCTGCACGCGCCGCAAACGATTGCGTGCCTGCGCGCGGGCAAGCATGTTCTGTGCGAAAAACCCATGGCGCTGGATTATGCGGAAGCCTGTTTCATGCAGGCCGCGGCGGAGGAAACAGGCCGCACGCTAGGCATCGCGTACTATCGCCGGACTTATCCAAAAGTGGGTCGGGCGCGGGAGTTAATTGACGCGGGCGCGATCGGCCGGGCCGTTTTTGCCGAAGCGGCGTCGCACGATTGGTTCCCCGCCGCCGATGGCTTCCGCGGCTGGCTCACCGATCCTAAGCGTGCCGGCGGAGGGCCGCTCTACGATATTGGTTCCCATCGCATTGACGTCATGAATTATTTGTTCGGCAAGCCGGCCAGAGTTGCGGGGCAGGTCTCGACCCTGGTTCAGCACATCGCGGTGGAAGACAACGCCACAGTGCTCATCGAATATGAAAGCGGCGTCAGGGCAAGCGTGGATGTCCGCTGGCATTCACGGACTCCGCGCGATGAATTTCGCATTCGCGGCACAGATGGCGAGCTGGACTTGACGCCACTAAACGGGCCGGCGCTCGTCCATCCTGGCGGGCGCGAGCATCTTCCCCCGCACAAAAACCTGCACTATCCTTGCATCGCCAACTTCGTTAGTGCCGTGCTGGAAAACAAGCCGTTGCTATCAACGGGCGCTTCGGCCCTATGGACGGCCTGGGTGACCGAACAGGTGATCAGGCCCTGAGGATGCGCCGCACCAGCTCGGTGTTCTCTTTGACCTGATCCGTGAACCGCGGATACATGCCCATGATGATCGCGTCGGTCGGCTTGATGTTCGCCAGCGCGAAACGGACGGCCTTCTCTCTCTCCTCGGAGGAGTCGATGCTGCGTCCGGCGCCGAACACTTTGAAAGTCAGGCACGGCTTTTTCGTGGCGCGAATCATCTGGCACATCCGTTCGGGATCCTTTTCCATGTAAGTTTCACCGATGGGTGCCTCGCCAAACGCCGCCCGCGCCTCCTCCGGCGTGCGCGATACGCGATACAGGCAGGTTTGATAGTAGTCAACGTCCCAGCCTTCGCTCTCGATGATGTCGAAAACCCCGGGGTTGTGCGCCGAAACGCCGACCATCACGCCGGTGTCCCGGACCATTTTGCAGAACTCCTTCACTTTCCACTTTTCCCCGGCACGAAAACGGTCGTCGGTGCGGTTGCCATGGTGCCCAATTCCCAGCGGCTGCATCTTGGCCACAACCTGCGGCAGGATTTTCGGGTTGTTCATCAACTCGAAATCGGCCAGCAACACGATGTTCATCTGGCCGCCAAGCTCCCGGTAACGAAGATAATCGGCCAAAGGCTGTTCGTTATAGTGCAGTTGCCACGTGCCGATGCCATTGCGTTCCGCGCTCTTCAGCACCTGCATCTTGCGTTCCTGCGTGTAGAACTCGCGCATGTGCGCATCGAGGATGCGGTTGAAGTGCGAGTAACCATAGAAGGGATTGGACCCAATGATCAGCCGTGTGATTTCTGCTTTGCCGAACTTGACGGCCGGCAATCGAGGCGTGGAGGCGTCCTGTGCGCCGGCTTTACCTTGCAGGGCCAGCGCGCCGCTCAAACCTGCTGTGGATTGGAGGAACCGGCGCCGCGTATCTTCTCCGGAATCGCTTGGCATGCGTTTTCCTTTCTAGATATTATGGTCTGATTCTATGCTGGATCGCCCGTAGCGTCAATGCTGCCCGGTTCTGGCGGCTGCATACAAGCTGAAATGCGCCGCGTCCGCGGCACTGCGGCTCCCGCCATTTGGGATAGGCGGTTCGAAGGACTTTCGCGAGGGTGTACTAGCCTCTGGGGCCCTCCGGTGGAAAATCCATCAGATTCTGCATGCGATCCGGCATATGCAATCCGATGCGGTAGGCGATGCCGCATGGTGTGCAGTGACGGACGCAGCCGCGGCCCAGGGTCGCCGCCTTTGCCTCCACGGAGACCAGAGCTCCCGGCGCAACCGGGCCTTCCGCTTCTACTAGCATCCCGAATTTGCTGATGTCCATCGCCCGCGCCCGCAGGAGATGATTTCCCTGGCGATCCTGCCAGCACAGCCAAACCTCGCGATTGATCGCCAGGCGGGTATGCAGTCGCCGGTTGGTACGGGCCTGGACGGCAGCCGTGCCTGTTTGTTGTGGACCTGATTGCGGTGCGCTCATCACGCCTCCTGCATTCCAGGCGCCCTGATTGTCAGGGGCCCAAGTTGCGGCGGGCCGGTAACCCAGCCGGCTCCACCGATATTCGATTCTAGCCGTGCCGGAGCGCGGTTCGGACCGTATCTTTCGCCGCCCGGCAGAATCTTTTGATGGTGGCTAACCAGCGCCATCAGGGAATGGCCGGCCCCGTTGCGTCCTCGTGGCTCAAGGGACCGCATAAATCACCCCGAACGTCCTCGCCCATAACCAAAGATATCTGTACTGCGATGCAACGGGGCCTTAGAATTGAGGGGAGGCAGGTGGCGACGACCCCTGGCCCGGCTTAACCCGGAGCGGCCCCGATCGGCGTGAACGGCTTGTGATGAAGTGTTTGTCTTTACATCGCGATGGGCTCTGGAATCTTCGGTTTCCGCTAAAAAGGCTTGCCACGACCCAAGATACGCATCGCGAGATGGAGAGTGAGTTTTGATTTCGATCCGCAGAGAAATAGAGGAATCTGAACACTTCGCCACCGGTTTCACGGCGCTGCTGAAAGTCTTTCTGAAGCTGGCCACGGCAGTTCCCAAGATTGCGCTTCCTGCTAATCCTGAACTCTTCGCGCAGTGTGAACAGAGCCTCGACGAGGCAACCGCCCCACTGAACCAGCGCCCTCCGGTCGAAGTCATCCAGAGAGTGGGAGACATCGCGCTCCAGCAAATCGATCGGATCTGCGCCTCCAACCAAGCCGCCCTGGATGAGCGCGATGCCGCCATCAAGGACGTGGTCGCCACGGTAGCGAAGGCGATCAGCGGATTCAAGAGTGACGGGGAACGCCAGAAGTCCACTCTCAGCAATTTGGCCGATGGATTCGAATCTCTTTCGCGGGTCGAGGACGTAACGGAGCTCCGCCGAAGACTGCGCCAGGACGTAAGCTCGCTTCGCGAATCAGTCGAGGCGATGCGGCGTGACAATGAAAAATCGTTCTGCCAGTTCGAGGCGGAGGTACGGGCGTTTGAGCAACGCCTGGAGGTAGCCCGGAAGGAGTCGAGAATTGACCGGCTAACCGGCTTGGGCAGCCGCCGGGCGGCCGACTTGCACCTGCAGAAGATTGCCTCCGGCCAACGGCTCGTCACCCTTCTGCTTTTCGATATCGAAGGATTTCGGAGGATCAACGAGGAAAAGGGCCCGCTGTTCGGCGACAAGTTACTGCAAGCGTTCGCTCATTCGCTGGAGGAAAAGTTCTCCGGCGCCGGGGAATTGTTTCGCTGGGCGGCCGACGAGTTCCTGGTGATCGTGGAAGGCCTACCGGCAATCGCCGCGGAGCAAGGCCGGAACGTGTGCTATTCCTTCGCATCGGGCAAGTACCTCGCCGCAGACAACGGCACCAAGGCTCCCTTGCGCGCGAAGGTGGCTTTCGGCGTCCATCAATACGTTCGTGGAGAAAGCGTCGGAGAGGCATACTGCCGCACCCGGGAGGTTCTCGACCGGAGCCGCGAGGGGGTCGGGGTGTGAACTACGCGGGCCTGCAGCAAAGGCTTTCCGCTTTGGTCGCGTTCCAGTGCGTGCTCGTCGGTCTGCGCGGCGTCGACGCCGACGCCTCCGAGGAGATGCTGTGGCAGACTCTGCTGCCGGATCTCATCAAACACTACGGCTTCCAACACGTGTGGTACTGCCAGTGCGTGGACCATGGCGTCCGCCCGGTGGCCTCCGTTTCGGCCGCGGCGAACGGCATTGCCGACCTGCCCAAGGAGATCGAAGAGTCTTCTCCCATCTTGGGGAGTCCCGATCTGGCTCTGCCCATCTCGATCGAGGGCCGCGTGGAGGGCCGGTTGCTGGTCTACAATGCCGGCGGGGTGGGAGCGGAGCAGGCGCAGCAGATTCGCATCCTGGCAGAGGAAGCTGCCACCATGTTGTCCGAGCGGCGCTTCCGGCAGCGCGCCGAAGAGGAGCTCAAAGAGGCGAAATCACAGGCCGAAGCAGCCAACCGCGCCAAGAGTCTTCTGCTGGCCAACATGAGCCACGAAATCCGCACGCCCATGAACGGCATCATCGGCATGACGGAATTAGTTCTGGACACCGAGCTGACGGCGGAGCAGCGCGAGCTTCTCAATGATGCGCTAAAGGCCGCGAAGTCCCTCTTGGAACTGCTCAACGATATCCTCGACCTGTCGAAAATCGAGGCAGGCCGCCTGGAACTGAATCCCATTGAGTTTTCCTTACGCGACTCCGTCGGCGCGGTCGCTGCCACACTGGCAATCACCGCGCAACAGAAGGGATTGAATCTCACTTCCGAGGTGGCACCGGAGTTACCCGACAAAGTGGTTGGTGATCCCTTTAGGCTCCGCCAAATCCTGTTGAACCTTCTGAGCAACGCAATCAAATTCACCGGGGTAGGATCGGTTGCCTTAGGCGCAAGCCTGGATGCTCACCAGGGGGAAACGATTACCGTGCATTTCTCGGTCTCCGATACAGGTGTTGGAATCCCGCCGGAGAAGATTGGCACGATCTTTGAGGCCTTTCGCCAGGCTGAATCGTCCACCTCCCGAAGATATGGTGGCACTGGTTTAGGGTTGACGATTTCAGCGCAACTGGCCGCCATGATGGGCGGGCGCATTTGGGTGGAAAGTGAACCTGGCGCGGGCAGTACCTTCCACTTCACCGCCGTGTTTCAATGTGAACACGAGTGCGAGCCCACTGGGGCTCCGGCGGGATTCATCGCTGCGACGTAGAGCCTTCAGGGCTTTTCCGTCCGGTCCTCGCTATTCATATCGCAAGGCGGTCATGGGATCGACGCGGGCTGCGCGCAGAGCTGGCACGGAGGAGGCGAATGCTGCCACTGCCGCCAACGCCACAACCACCGTGCTGATGGTCAGTGGGTCAGCCGGGCTCACTTCGAAGAGCAAGCTGGTCAGCATGCGGCTGATCACCAGCGCGCCGCCGACTCCGGCGGTCAATCCCCACACAACTGGCATGAGCCCCTGCCGCAACACCATGCGATAGACCTCGGCCGCACGCGCGCCCAGCGCCACGTGGATGCCGATCTCGTTGGTGCGCTGTGCAACCGTGTAGGAGACCACGCCATAGATTCCCAAACTAGCCAGCAACAGCGCCGACCCAGCGAACAGCAGAACCAGCAGCATCTGAAAACGCCTGGGCGCAGCGGCCTCCGAGATCACCTCGTTCATGGTCTTCATCTGCGGCACCGGAATTTCCGGATCCACTTTCCAGATGGCGCTTCGCACGGCACGAGCGACTGAACCGGGGTCCATCGCGGTCCGAACCAGGAGGGAGGCGCTGTACGGCGGCTGTTTCCAGTACGGCAGATAGACAGTCACGACGGGACCCTGCTGCAAGGTCGTGCGCACATCGCCTGCCACGCCAATAGCCTCATGCAGACGTTCATCTCCGTGGTAGAAACTCTTGCCGACGGGGTTCTGGCCGGACCAGAGCCTTTCGGCTGTACGTTCGGAGATCACGGCCACGTTCCTCCCGCGATCGCGTTCCTCAAAGGAGCGCCCGTGGCGCATAGGTATGCCGGCTGTCTTGAAGTAATTGGGGCTGATGAACCGCATGTTGGCCGTCAAGCGTTCGAACAAGGGCCGCGTGTCGCCCGGCAGCCAGATAATGTCCACCCATGTTTCCCCCTGTAGGGGCAACGCGCTGATCAGTGCGGCCGATTGCACGCCCGGCAGCTCTTCGACACCTGCCAGCACGCGCTGGTAGAAGGCAGCGCGGGGCGGGTCTTTATCGTACTTGGTGTTTGGAACAGTCAAGTTTACGGTGAGAAGCCGGTCCGCCTGAAGCCCCTTATCCACGTTCATGAGCCGCACGAAACTGCTGATGAGCAAACCCGCGACGATCAAGAGCACGGCGCTCAGCGCTACCTCCAGGCTCACCAGCATGCCGCGCAGCCGCGTGCCACGTATGCCCTCGGTCGCCGTTCGTCCGCCGGCCTTCAGCACCTCCTGCGGGGCAATGCGCGTCATTCTCAATGCCGGCAGCACGCCGAACAGCAGGCCGGTGAGTGTGGAGACCGCCAGGGCAAACGCCAGCGTGCGCCCGTCTAGCCGCACTTCGTTCATACGTGGCAGATCCACGGGCGCGCTCTTCACCAGCACATCCAGCCCCCAGATGGCCAGCAGAACGCCCAGTGCGCCGCCTAGCACCGCAAGCAGCAGGCTTTCGGTCATCGGGCCGCGCAATAAGTGGCTGCGGCTCGCGCCCAATGCGGTGCGGATGGCTGATTCGCGGCTTCGTCCTGCGCCGCGAACTAGCGAAAGATTTGCAAGATTTACGCACACGATCAGCAGCACGGACCCAACCGCTGCCAGCAGGACCAAGAGTCCGCGGCGCACCTGGCCGACAATCTTGTCGCTGAGCGGGGTGAGCGCCGCTTTCAAATCCATCTTCTCTTTCAGGTTCTTGTCGATACCGGCCTGAACCACGTTGAGCTCCGCCAGTGCGTGCTCTTGCGTGACGCCCTTTTTGAGCCTTCCCAGCACAACGTAGTTGAAACCGCCCTCCGCATCGGCGTCTTTGAGATCGAGAGCCAGAGGTTTGAAGATTTCGGTTTTCTCCGGAAGCGTCATGAGTGCATCCAATTGAGCGCCATTTGGAAAGTGGAAAAAAGCCGGCAACACTCCAACCACAACAACCGGCGCACCGCCAAGAGTGATCTTCTTCCCAATGATGGCGGGGTCCGCGCTGAAGCGGCGTCGCCAAAGCGAATCCGCCAGGATCGCCACTTGATCGTGCCCGGGCTGGTCTTCCTCTGCCAGGAAGTTGCGTCCCAGGCGCGGCTCAATGCCAAGAGTGGGGAACAGATTTGCCGAAACGCGCACGCCGCCAAGTTGTTCGGGCTCTCCAACGCCGGTCAGATGCGGTGTGAACGGCTGCAGCTCTGCCAATTGCTCAAATGACGTACATCGTTTGCGCCACTCGACGAAGTGGACTGGGTTGACCGGCAGATGCGCATACAGATGGCTCAACTTCGGGATCACCTCGTTTACCGCGACCAGCCGGTCCGGATCCCGATAAGCCAACGGCCGGAGCAGTACGCTATTGACGACGGAAAAAATGGCGGTGTTTGCGCCGATGCCGAGCGCTAGTGTGAGGACTGCGACAAACGTGAACCCGCGGTCGCGGCTCAACGTCCTGGCGGCATAGCGGAGATCGTTCCAAAGGTTTTGCACGTTCCCTCCTGACAGGATTTACGAAAAGGCGGCTCGCTTTATTCGTATCGCAAGGCGGTCATGGGATCGACGCGGGTTGCGCGCCGGGCCGGGAGGAAGCTCGCCAGCGCCGCAACGGCAGCGAGTGTCACGACCACGGCGCTGATGGTCGCGGCATCCACTGGCCGCACGCCATAGAGCAGTCCGGCCAGTAAGCGTCCCGCCGCGAGCGAAGCTAACAGGCCGCCAAAAAGGCCAGCGGCTACTGGAGCCATGGCCTGCAACAATATCATGCGCAGGATGTCCGCCGTGCGTGCCCCCAGGGCCATGCGAATACCCATTTCGTTGGCGCGCAAGGCGACCGAATAGGAAACCACGCCGTAGATCCCGAGGCTCGCAAGGACCAACGCCGCAACCGCAAAAAGCAGGATCAGGTTCATCTGGAAGCGCCGCTGCGCTACGGATTCGTCAACAATCTGTTCCATGGTCCGGAACTGCGGAACCGGCACCTCGGCGTCGAGTTGGCGGATCACGCTCCGAACAGCGGAGGAAATATCCGCCGGCTCGACGGCCGTTTTGACGGCAAGTGATAGGCCGCCCCAAGTTTCCCGCTGCCAGTACGGCATGTAGACCGTCATGGATGGCTCCCGGTCCAACGTGACTCCCTTGACGTCGCCAACGACGCCGGCCACTTCGACGAATGGGCCATCGGGATTTCCAATCTTGAAACGCTTGCCCACGGGGTTTTCCCCCGGCCAGAGCCGCTCGGCAGCCAGCGCGGACACGACAGCGAGTTTGCGCTCACGATCGGCGTCTTCGAAGATTCTACCTTGCCGCAGCGCAATGCCCATGGTGCCAAAGTATTCGCTATTGACGCCCCGAATGTCGGCCACCGGACGCTGTATGAACGGCACGTTGGTTCCCTCGACGGACACCAGATTATTCCCTCCCTCGCCACTTAGGGGAAGGCGATTCGCGACGCCGGCGGAAATTACGCCCGGCACCGCCCGCATGGAATCCAAAAGCGAGCGCGTGAAGCGCACGGTCTGTGGGTGGTCGGGGTAGCGATTACCGGGCAGACTCAAGTCCACGGTGACAATCTGCTGCACGGCGAATCCTTTGTCAGCATCGAGCAATTTCACGAAACTGTGCAGCAGCAGACCGCCTGCCATCAGACACAGCGTGCTGAGGCCCACTTCGAAGCCAACCAGGAGCGCGCGTAGCCTTCCCGAGCTGAGTCCTTCGGTCGAGCCGCGCGCCGCCGTTTTCATCGCGTCCTGCGGATCGGTGCGCGCCATGCGCCAAGCCGGAAGAATGCCGAAAAGCAGGCCCGCGAGAATGGAAATCGCGGCCGTGAACAACAGCACGCGGAGATCGAGATGAACCTCATCCAGCCTCGGCAAGTCGACCGGCGCGCGTGTGAGGATCACGCGAAGCGCGCCGTAAGCCAGCATCGCACCGGCCGCACCGCCGATTCCCGCGAGGAGCAGGCTCTCGACCAGCGTCTGCTTCAACAGACGCCAAACGCCCGCGCCCAGCGCGGAGCGGACAGCGATTTCCCGTTTTCTAGATGTAGCGCGCGCCAGGAGCAGGTTCGCGATATTGACCGAGCCGATCAGCAGCACCGCGCCCACCGCGCATAACACCAGTTCGAGACCCGTGCGCGAACGGTTTGTAATCTGATCCCGAAGCGGAACCAGGGCGGCGAGGAGTTCCAGTTTTTCCGGCAGGCGGCTTACAATTTGTGCCTGTACTGCATTCAATTCCGCGAGCGCTCGCTCGATCGAAATACCGGGCCGCAAGCGCGCGATGCACGCATAGTTGAAGTCGCCCATGTCATCGAGTTCGTCTTGTTTGAGGGCAAATGGTTTCCACAGCTCGGGCCGCTCCTCAGCGACGGTCATCGCGTAGAGCTGGCTCAGCTTCGGGAAGTGGAAATCGGATGAGAGCACGCCGATGACCTGGTACGGATGGCCATCGAGCAGGATCTTGCGCCCCACCACGTTCGCGTCGGCGGCGAAGCGGCGCTTCCAGAGCTCGTTGCTCAGCAGCACGACGTCATCGCGCCCGGGCTGGTCTTCCTCGTCGAGGAAGGTTCGCCCCAGTTGGGTGCGCGCGTGGAGCATTGGGAAAAGGCTGGAAGAAACGCGCGCCGCCGCCAGCCGCTCCGGCACGCCCGCTCCCGTGAGATTCATGGTCGTACCGCCGATCATCGCGAGTTGCTCGAACGCCTTCACGCTTTTCTTCCACTCCTGGAAGTGCATGGCGTTCACCGGAATCCTGGGCGCCTGTTGGATGAACCTGGGAACGACTTCATGAATCGCCACCAGGCGGCCTTCGTCCCCGTAGCCGAGAGGCCGGAGGAGGATGCCATCGAAGACGCTGAAAATGGCCGTGTTGGCGCCAATCCCGAACGCGAGCGTAGCGATGGCAATCAGACTGAAGCCCGGGTTGCGGCGGATGGTGCGGAACGCGTACCGAAGATCATTGCCTAGGTCCATATAAACCCTATTACGCTTGGGCAACGCGTAGAGTTCCTCAATTAGGGGGCTTTCTTGAAACACGTGGAGCCGAGGCTTGCGGTGGCAGTTTGAGAATTTAAGATTACAATACCCTTGAACAAATTACACCTCGACACCGGCAATACCGGATTTATGATTTTTTGCTCCAGCCTGGTCATGCTAATGACACCGGGACTGGCCTTCTTTTATGGCGGCCTGGTGGGGCGCAAGAATGTGTTGGCGATCATGATTCAGAGCTTTGTCTCCATGGGCTGGACGACGGTGCTCTGGTGGCTCTGTGGCTTCTCAATGTGCTTCAGCGGAGACCTGAAATCCGGCACGGATTATGCCGGCGTCATCGGTAACTTTCATTGGGCGTTCCTGCGAGGCATCACTCTATCGACGCCTTCACCGAACGACACCATTCCGATGGTCGTGTTCTGCGCGTACCAGATGATGTTCGCGATCATCACTCCGGCACTGATCACGGGCGCGTTCACAAACCGGGTAACGTTCAAGGCATACACGATGTTCCTGACGGCGTGGCTGCTGTGTGTGTATTTCCCGTTCGTCCACGTGGTGTGGGGCGGCGGGCTGCTGGCATCTTGGGGTGTGAAGGATTTTGCGGGCGGCATTGTGGTGCACAATATCGCGGGCATGGCGGCCTTGGCGTCCGTGCTCTACGTGGGCAAGCGCCGGGTTGCTGATAAAGGTCCGCACAGCATCCCGCTCGTGGCGCTAGGCACTGGGCTGCTCTGGTTCGGATGGTACGGGTTCAACGCGGGTAGCGAGTTCCGCGTGGATTCGATCACGGCCGTGGCGTTTCTGAATACGGACATCGCGGCATCGTTCGGCGCGGTGGCGTGGCTCGCGGTGGAGTGGATCAACAGCCGTAAGCCGCACTTCCTCGGCCTGTTGACCGGTGCGGTCGCCGCGCTGGCCACGATCACGCCGGCGGCCGGCTATGTTTCTCCGGCCGTGGCTGTGTTGATCGGGACGATGGCGGGGATCGTCTGTTACTACGCGGTGGCGCTAAAGAACTACCTGAAGTGGGATGACGCGCTGGATGTTTGGGGCGTGCATGGTATTGGTGGAATGCTCGGCATCATGATGCTGGGCATTTTTGCCTCGACCGCGTGGAACCCGGCATCTTCGGGCGGCGTGGACGGATTGCTGCGTGGAAATGCCACCTTCTTCGCCATCGAGTGCATCGCGGTGCTGATGTCTTCGGCGTGGGCCTTTCTATTCACGCTCCTCATGCTCTGGCTGATTGACCGGATCACGCCGGTGAAAGTCTCCGAGACGTGCGACGAAATCGGCCTGGACGAGGAACTGCACGGCGAGAAAGCCTACAAGTTGGAAGCGTAGAAGCACGACGTGGCCATGCGAATCTTTTCCTCCGGCGCGAAAGCTCAATTCCGCTTGGCGAAGCAGTAAAGCGCCGCGCGCGTCCGCACGTACAGGCGGCCGTCGACAATCGCGGGCGTGGCGAAAGTCTCTTCGTCGAGATCGTTGACGGCGAGAATCTCCCATTCGGGCGCGGCGCGGAGCACGACAACTTTCCCGTCTTCCCCTGCGATGAAGATTTTTCCGTCGGCAGCGATGGGCGACGACCAATAGCGGCCCAGCGCGCCGGTGAGACGCCCCTGCTTGTACGCCTCACCGGTCTCCGGGTTCAAACTTGTGACGATTCCGTCGCGGACCAGATAGATCACTCCCTCGTACAGTAGCGGCGACGAGGTATTCGGCAGCGCCTTGCGGTATCTCCAGAGCACGTGGGTCTTGGAGATATCGCCCCGCCCGCCGCCGCGAATCGCCACCAAGCCGTTTTCCGCCGCGTTGCGAATCTGGTAGAACTGCCACTCCCGCGCGTCGAGGTAACCGTCATGGTTCAGATCGTTGTCGGCAAACCAGTCGGAATCGTTGTGGGCCGGCACTTCACTCGGTGACAGCTTGCCGTCGTGATTCTTGTCATACTGCGCGAGCATCTCGGCAAAGTCCGGGATCGTGTCGCGTTTTGGCCGGTCTTCGCCAACTTCCCAACCGCAGACAAATATGCGATCGCCGTCAATCAGTGGAACGGTCTTCGGTTGCCACGCCGTGCCGCCCACCCACCACAATTTCTCGCCCGTTTCGAGCGCATAGGAAGCCACTTCAAAAGAGCCGGGAGCGATCACCTCCGCCGGCCCCGTTTTCGGCCTGTAAACCCCGGGCGTGGCGTAACCGCGCGTGCATTCCGGCCGCATCGTCTTCCACAGCACGCGCCCGTTCTGCGGGTCTACCGCCAGCACGTACGACCCGGTGTCCTGATCGCAGATCAGCACCAGCCTTCCGTCGGCGAGAACCGGCGATGAGCCGTGGCCGTTTGCGTTGTTGAACGGACCGAGCGGCAGTCGCCAGCGTTCGTTGCCATCCCGACCGTAGGAGACGAGGCCGAAATCGCCAAAGAAAACGTAAACGTTGGTCCCATCGGTGACCGGCGATGGCGACGCCGGCCCATTCGTCTGTTCGTAAGATTCCTCGCGGTCACGCGGCGCCACGCGCCGCCAGAGTACCTTGCCGGTCGCGCGTTCGAGGCAGATCGTAAGCAGCCTTTTGCCTTCGAAAGCAGTCACAAAAATGTGGTCCGCGGTAAACACGGGCGAAGAGTGGCCAGCGGGCAGCGCGGTTCTCCACAGAACGTTCTTTAGCTGGTCAAAGTGTTCGGGAAGGTCTGTGGAGGGGGAAACGCCAGCGCCGTTCGGCCCGCGGAATTGCGTCCAATCGGCCCCCGCCAGTGCGATCGGAATCAACAGCCAGCCAAGCCAACGCATAGGCCATAGTGTACGCGCCCGAGGAATAAAATACGAGTTACTGCCCACTGTTCGAGACGCAATCATCGGGGCCAGACCCCGGAAAGGTTCTACTCAAATGAAGCAGGCAAGACCCCGCTGGTTCCTTCTCGTATTCGTGGCATCCCCGACGTGCCTTGCGCAACAGCCGCCCGTTCTTAAGCTGGAGGCCGCCATCAGCGCCGCGATCGCGGGGAACAAGCAGGTTCAGATTAGCGCGCTCGACGTGACTAAGGCGAGCGAAGCCACCGCCGAAGCCCGCACGGCGCGGCTGCCGCAGCTCCACTCGTACATCCTGGGCGGAATGGCGCTGAACCCGATCGATTTCACGATTCCGCGGGGAACGTTGGGTGTCTATCCCGGAATCGGTGCGTTGCCTGCGCAGAACTCGATCATCAGCACGCCGCGGCGCCTCACAGCGCTGGTTTATGGGTCGGTAGCGCAACCGATCTCCCAGCTTTTTTTCAAAATTCGGCTGGGGATTCGCGAGTCGCAATTGGGAGAACAACTCGCCCGTGAGAACCTGCGGCAGCAGAGGCAAGAGACCGCGTACCAGGTCCGCCAAGCGTATTACGAACTGGTCGAAACGCAAACTCAGATCGCCAGTGCGGAAACGACTCTACAGTATCTGACCGAGCTGGCAGCATTGACGGAGCGAAACCTGGCCGAGCAGACTGTACTCAAGAGCGATACTCTGAACGTGAAGGTCAAGCTGAGCCAGCAGCGGTATCAACTGCTCAGTTTGCGGGATGCGCAGGACACTCAGAAGGAGGCGCTCAACCGCCTGTTGGGAAGGGACATCCGCACGGAGCTTTCCGTCGAACCGGAACCATTGCCTTCGGTGGAGGAACTGGATCTCGCCGCCGCGCAGAAAAAAGCGATCGAGCAGAGACCGGAAATTCGAAAGGCGAGCCTGCAAAGCGCTAAGGCTGAACTTGACGTGCGCCGCGAGCGCGCGGAATACCTCCCCAATTTCAGCCTTCAACTCTCTTATCTATCGCTCGCCAACGTGAACTTCCTCCCGCAGAACGTGACTAGCGCCGGATTTCTGTTCGAGTGGCAGCCGTTTGATTGGGGGCAGAAGCACCATCGAATTCAGGCATTGCAGGCCACTGTCAAGCAGGCCACGCTGACCACTCAGGATGCCGAACAACAAGTTCTGATTGATGTGAACGCCAAATATCGAAAGTTGTTGGAAACCCGCGCTCTCCTCGATACGCAGGCGGCGGCGCAAGATGCCGAGCGGGAAAAACTCCGGGTCGTGATGAACCGATACAAAGAGAATGCGGTGCTGTTGACGGATGTGCTGCAACAGCAATCGTCGTTGGCGCAGGCAGACAGCCAGTATCAGCAGTCTGTCGCCGGATTCTGGAAGGCGAAGGCCGATTTCGAACGCGCGCTTGGGGAGGAGTACTGATGCGACCCGGAATCTGTGCGATTGCGGCTGCGTTGTTGGTGATTGTTGCGTGCCAGAACAAGAAGCCGCCGGAAGCAGCCGTGCAAACGGTCCGCGCCGGTACGGTCGAGGAAATTCACCCGGACGCACCGGAACGGTATTCGGCAATCATCCTGCCATCCGCGCAAGTCGATCTGGCGTTCAAGTCAGCGGGACTGATCGAGAAGATCCATCAAGTGCGAGGAGCCGATGGCCGGACGCGGGATGTTCAGGCCGGCGACAGCGTGGCCGAGGGAACGGAACTTGCCGTCGTGCGGAAACTCGATTACGAGCAGCGGGTGCAGCAGGCGCAGGAACAGATTGGCCAAGCAGAGGCGCAGCTCGCGCAGGCTGAGGCAGTCGCGCGGCAGGCTGAACAGGATTTCAAACGAGCGGCCAACCTTTTTCAAACCGCAAGCCTCACCAAACCGGAATACGATCAGGCCAGGGCGCGGTTTGAATCCACGACGGCACAAGTCAGCGGTGCGAAATGGGCTCTAGAGACCGCGCGCACCGCCGTGAGCGAGGTCAAGCTCACCTTGAGCGACACCTCGGTGCGTGCTCCCTTCACGGGTTGGGTCATCGCGCGAAATGTGGAACGCGGAAGCCTGGTGGGTAATTCCACCGTCGGTTTCAGCATGGTCGATACCCACCTAGTGAAAGCGGTGTTCGCGGTGCCGGACACGTCATTGAAACGCATCCGGCCGGGGCAACGCTTGACGGTCTTGTTGGACGCGCTGCTGCATCCAGCCGTGGGCACCGTAACAGCGATCTCCCCCCAAGCCGATCCGAAAACTCACGTGTTCTCGGTCGAGGTGTCTGTCATGAACCCTAAGAACGAGATCCGCCCGGGCATGATCGGCTCCCTTGCGCTAGGCCCGGTTCACGAACCCCAGGCGCGTGTCGTCGTACCCCTCAGCGCTGTAGTGAGGGCTCCCGCAGTTCCCAACGGATTCGCTGTCTTCCGGCTCGAGGACCGCAACGGCAAGACTTACGCCACCGCAGAGAACATCACGGTGGGCAGCACATTCGGAAACTCCATCGAAGTGACTAGCGGCGCCCGCGCCGGAGAGCGGATTGTCGCGCTCGGCGGCGAGTTTCTGCGCGATGGCCAGGAAGTCCGGGTACTTCCGTAACGGGAGGCGGTTATGGCGCACAAGACCAATGCGGAACTAATCGAGCATGTCCACAACACCGCCCGCTTTTTCGTGGAGCAGCGTCAGCTCGCCTGGGCCGCGCTCATCGCCGTGGCTGCCTGGGGGGTGTACGGCTACTTTTCCATGCCGCGGCGGAAGGACCCGGAGATTCCCGTCCGTGTTGCCGTGGCCGCGTGCCAATGGCCCGGTGCAACGGCTCAACAAGTGGAGCAACTGGTCACGAAGCCCATTGAGCAGACCATCGCGCAGAACAAGACCGTTCATCCTCCCGGCGCCGACACCTGGGGCATACGCTCCATTTCCTTGCCGGGCGCTTCGTTCGTGTACGTGCAGTTGTCCGAAGACAACAAGGACAATCGCGAACAGTTCAGCGACATCAACCTCAAGCTCGAAGCGCTGAATGAACGCCTGCCGCAGGGCGCCAGCCCAGTGCAGTTCCAAAGCGATTTCGGTGACACAACAGCATTGATGTTGACCGTCGCGAGCCCACCCGTGGATGAGCTCGAGATCGAGCTGCGTGCGCAATCGATGGAAGAGGTGATTCGGTCCGCCCGTTCGGCCGCGGATCGCTCCCCTCTCAGACCCGTCAGCCTGATCTTGTCCTTCCCGCTCGCGCTTTCGCAAACAGCGGTGGAGCGGGTCGCCGAGGACTTCCGCGGAAGAGCCGAGCAGGCGGGTGTGCTCGACCGGGCACGCATCATCCGCGGACGCGGCTTCATCGGAATCGACGCCGGCTCCCGCTACGATGATTCCCGGATTTCCGCATTTCTAAACGAATACACCGCCACTCGATTGCAGCCCGGAGAAATTGATCCGGACGTTTGGCTGCCGGTGATTGTGCGAGATCCAGCGGAAACAGCGGCGAAACTGGCTTCAGGTGCCGGGTCCAAGTATTCTTACGCGGAGCTGGACAATTACACGGACCTCATCGGCCGCACGCTGCTGGGCGTTCCACAGGCATCGCGCGTTGAGCGCAAAGGCATTCTTCCGCAAACCGTCTATCTCAGCTACTCCCAAGAGCGGCTTGCCGCATACGGACTACAGGTCTCGGATCTAAGCCGCATTTTGTACGCGCGGAATATCACGCTGCCGGGCGGATCGCTCGAAGCCGGGGCGCGCCAGATCCGGCTCGATCCCTCGGGCGAGTTTGAAGACGCGCGATCGATCGGCAACGTAGTCGTCAGTGCTTCGCCCGTTGGCGCTCCTGTGTATCTGCGCGACCTGGTGGAAATCAATAGCGCCTACCGCAGTCCGCCGGATTATTTGAACTATTACACGTGGACCGAGAAGGGCGGCAAAACACACCGCAGCCGGGCCATCACGCTGGCGCTGTACATGCGCGCTGGAGAGCAAATCGAGAAATTCGGCGCCGCCGTGAATGAGAAGCTGGATCGCCTTCGCGATCTTCTGCCACGCGAGCTGATCATCGCGCGCACATCGGATCAGCCGCTTCAGGCGAAGGAGAACGTGGACCTGTTCATGGGTGCGCTGTATGAAGCCGTCGGCCTGGTGGTGCTGATCGCCCTGATTGGCTTCTGGGAATGGCGGTCGGCCTTCCTCATGGCGCTTTCCATACCCATCACTCTGGCCTTGACCTTCGGCATGGCGCACGCAGTAGGAGTGGACCTGCAACTGGTTTCCATCGGGGCGTTGATTGTTGCGCTGGGTCTGCTGGTGGACGATCCCGTGGTGGCCAATAACGCGATCAAAGGCGAGCTGGCCGCCGGTGTCCCGCGGCTCCATGCCGCCTGGCTCGGGCCGACGAAGCTGGCGCGCGCGATTCTCTACGCCACGGCAACCAACATCATTGCTTACCTGCCGTTCCTGATGGTCACCGGTGCCACGGGCGATTTCCTCCGCACGTTGCCCATTGTCATGACTGCCGCCCTGGTGGCATCGCGGCTGGTTTCCATGACGTTCATCCCGCTACTCAGCTACTACCTGTTGAGGCCGGGGAAAAAGCCCGAGCCCACCATTACCCAGCGGCGCGAACACGGGTTTTACGGTTTCTACTACCGCGTGGCTGGCCTCGCGATTCGTTTCCGCTGGGCGGTGCTCGCCGTTTCGCTCGTTTTCCTCGCAGCCGGTGCCATGGTGGGCACGCGCCTCAAGAGCCAGTTCTTCCCCGACGATGTTCAGTACTGGTCTTACGTCGATGTCTGGCTGCCGAATAATGCGCCGCTTCAGTTGACGAATGAGACGGCGCAGCACGCCGAGCAAATCGTCCGCCGCGTAACGGCCGAATACGAACGGCAGCATCCGGTGAAAGCAGAAAAGAACGCCGAACCAGAGCCCTTGCTGAAATCCGTCACCACGTTCGTTGGTGGAGGTGGTCCGCGATTCTGGTTCTCGGTTTCTCCGGAGCAACAGCAGCCGAACTATGCCCAGGTGCTCATCCAGCTCAGCGACAAAGAGGCGACTCCGCGGCTCGCGAAGCCCCTGCAAGCTGCGCTCTCGCAAGAAATTCCGGGAGCATTCTTGATCGTCCACCAGTTGCAGATCAATCCGATCGAGTTTCCCGTTGAGATTCGCATCTCCGGAGTCTCGGACATCGATCCGAAAGAGGAGCCCGCCGACAACCGGACCCTGCGCGAACTGGCCGGCCAGGTGCAAGACATTCTCCGATCGATTCGTGGCGTGCAGGTGGCGCAGAACGACTGGTTTGCCGAAAGCCCCGAAGTCCAGTTAAAGGTGGATGCCGACCGCGCGAACCTGGCAGGAGTGACGAATCGCGACGTGGCCGCTTCCACCGCGGCGGCCATCAGCGGCGCGGCGGTGACGACGCTGCGCCAGGGGAACCAGCAAATCCCGGTAGTGGCCCGGTTGATTCCGCAAGAGCGCGCGCAGCTATCCGACATTCAGAATCTCTACGTGTATTCCTCCACCGGCCAGCAGAAAGTTCCGCTGCGTTCCGTTTCGTCGATCGAACATGATCTCGAAACCGAGCGCATCCGCCGCCAGGAGCATTTTCGCACTATCGGAGTGCATGCCTGGCCGCAGCCGGGCGTTCTTCCGTCCGAGGTGTTGCAACAAGCCATGCCGCAGTTGCGCGAGTTCGCGCGCAAACTGCCTGCCAACTATCGCATGGAGATTGGCGGAGAGATGGCCAAGCAGAAATCCGGCTTCGACAACCTCGCCACGGTCCTGATCATTTCGATGCTCGGAATTTACGCGGCGCTTCTCGTGCAGTTCAATAGCGCCGTGAAACCGCTGCTGGTATTTGCGGCAACGCCCTACGGAGTCGTGGGTGCGCTGTTGGCGTTGGCCATCATGGGTTCGCCGTTCGGGTTCATGGCGTTTCTGGGCGTGGCGAGCCTGATCGGTGTCATCGTGAGCCACGTCATCGTGTTGTTCGATTTCATTGAAGACATGCACGACCGCGGAGAACCGTTCGAGCAAGCCGTGCGCGATGCCGGCATCGAGCGGTTGCGCCCCGTCTTGATCACCGTCGGTGCCACCATCCTGGCCCTTTTCCCTCTCGCGAGGCATGGCGGGCCCCTTTGGCAGCCGCTTTGCTACGCGCAGATCGGCGGTCTGACCGTCGCGACCTTCATCACGCTGTTGCTGGTTCCCGTTTTCTACAGCATTGCCGTGCTGGATCTGAAGATCGTGAAGTGGGAGACGAAGCAGCCGGCTGCGCCGCCCGCCTGAACTGCGCGCCAAAAAAAAAAGCGAACTTCCCCCGCCGTCGAGCGTATAAGTCTGCGAGGCTCCATGCAATCTCTCAGTAATCACCTGAAACATGTCGTTCGCAGACTGATGCGGTCCCCGATGTTCACGGTCGTAACGCTCATCACGATCGGCATCGGAGTCGGAGCCAACACCGCGATCTTCAGCGTCATCAACGGCGTCTTGCTCAAGCCCCTTCCTTATCCCGATCCCGAGCGCCTCGTCGGCGTCTGGCAGTCAGCACCCGGCTTCGGCATCGAGAACCTCAACGCATCCCCCTCGGACTACTTCACCTTCCGCGAAGAAAACCGTTCTTTTCAAAACATCGGCCTCTGGAACGGTGGAAGCCGCACCGTCACTGGTCTCGATGCTCCCGAGCAGGTGCAGGTCCTCACAGTGACAGACGGCACCCTCAACGCGCTTGGCGTCCAACCGTTTCTCGGACGCTGGTTCACTGCGAAAGACGATAGCCCCGGCACTCCGCAGACCGCGATCCTGACCTACGGCTATTGGCAGCGCCGCTTCGGTGGGAACGCCTCGGCCATCGGAAGGCAGATCCGTGTCGACGGTGATCTTTCCCAAATCGTCGGCGTCATGTCGCAAAGCTTCCGCTTCCTCGACTACGAAGCCGACCTCATCTTCCCATTTCAATTCGACCGCGCCAAAACGAACCTCGGCAATTTCAGTTACCAAGCCCTCGCGCGCCTCAAACCGGGTGTCACACTGGCACAGGCCAACGCCGATCTCGCCCGCATGATCCCCATGGTCAACGCGAAATTTCCTCCGCCTCCCGGCTTCAGCGCCAAACTGTTTGAGAGCGCTCGCATCTCTCCGAACGTACGCGCCTTGAAACAGGACGTGATCGGTGATCTCGGCAGGGTCCTCTGGGTACTGATGGGCAGCATCGGCGCCGTGCTCCTCATTGCCTGCGCCAATGTAGCCAACCTTCTGTTAGTCCGTGCGGAGGGACGCCAGCAGGAACTTGCCATCCGCACCGCTCTTGGCGCCGGTTCCCGCCAGATCGCGGGCGAGATCCTCTCCGAAAGTGTCTTTCTCGGTTTGCTCGGCGGACTAGCAGGTCTTGGTTTCGCGTATGGCGCATTGCGACTCCTTGTGAAAATCGCTCCCTCCAATCTCCCGCGCATCGAGAACATCACGATCGATCCCCTCGTTCTGCTCTTCACGTTCGCCATCTCGCTTTTCGCTGGATTGCTGTTCGGCCTGATCCCCGTAATCAAGTACGCCGCACCGAACGTAACCACCGCGCTGCGCGCCGGAGGCCGAACCTTGAGCCAGAGCAGGGAACGGCATCGTGCCCATAATGCCCTCGTGGTCTTGCAAACCGCGCTCGCTGTGGTGCTGCTGGTCAGCTCCGGCTTGATGATCCGCACCTTCCAGGCGCTGCGACAGGTTCGGCCCGGTTTCACCAATCCCGACCAGTTGCAGACCCTCAGCATTTTTGTTCCCGATGCGCAGGTCAAAGAGCCCGAGCGCGTGCTGCAGATGTTTCAGGAAGTCCAGCGCAAGATCTCTGAGATTCCTGGCGTCCGCTCCGTCGCCTTTGGCAATGCCGTTCCGACTGACGGCAACAACAGCACCGATGTACTCTACGCGGAGGACCGCTTCTATGCCGAAGGACAACTTCCACCGCTCCGTCGCTTTAAGTTCGTGACGCCCGGCTACTTTCAAACCATGGGAATTCCGCTCATCGCGGGCCGGGATTACACATGGACCGACATCCAAGGCAAACGCGAAGTCACCATCGTCTCCGAAAATATGGCACGTGAGATGTGGCGCGAGCCGTCTCGCGCTCTTGGCAAACGCATTCGCGAGGGTATGAAAGATTCCTGGCGCGAAATCATCGGCGTCGTCGGCAATGTCCACTCCGATGGCCCCGATCAGACGGCACCCACTACCGTCTATTGGCCGATGATCGCGAGCAACTTCTGGGGCAACGACACATTCATCGAACGCCGCGCCGTCTTCGCGATCCGCACTAGCCGCGCCGGCTCGCAAAGCCTGTTAACGCAGATCCGCGAGGCCGTGTGGTCCGTCAACAAAGAAGTGCCACTCGCCAGTGTTCGCACCATGTCGGAAATCTATCGCGGCTCCATGGCGCGCAGTTCCTTCACCCTGGTCATGCTGGCCATCGCCGGCGGCATGGCGCTGCTGCTGGGCATCGTGGGCATCTACGGTGTGATCTCTTACTCGGTCTCGCAGCGCACACGCGAGATCGGGATTCGTATCGCTCTCGGTGCGCAGCAAGGCGCACTGAAGACCATGGTCGTTCGCCACGGCCTGTTGCTAGCCGGCGTTGGAGTGGTGCTAGGCCTCGCGGCCGCCGCCGCCCTCACCCGCATCCTGTCTTCCTTCCTGTTTCAGATCAGCCCGCTCGACCCCATAACCTACGTCTCCGTCTCCGCCGGCCTGCTGGCCGCCGCCGCTCTGGCCAGTTACGTGCCCGCGCACAGAGCATCCTCGGTCAATCCGGTCGACGCCCTCCGAGCCGACTAGCTTCGTGCCGCGGCACGACAGGCAGCAAAATCAGTGAGAGGCGTTGCGGAAGTTTAGCGTAGCAGGCCGCGGATCGCGTGCGCCTGCCGCTTGCTCACAATCAGCTCTTGGCCATTGGTCAGGGTGAGCAGCCAGCGCTGGCTGCTGAGCGCGCTCATCTTGCGGACGTGATTCACATTCACGATCGCGTTGCGATGCACTCGTTGGAACTGCATGTGCTGTAGCCGGCCTTCGATGGCGCGCAGGGTCTGGGTGGCCAGGAAGCGGTCTTTGGCGGTAATAATCCAGACCACTTCCCCCTCGGCCTGAAACGCCAATACTTCTTCAAAAGCCAGCAACAGATACTCTTCGCCGCGCTGGGCCACGACCTTGCGGTTGATCGAGGCGTTGGCGATCTCAGCTACCTTTTCTGCGTTTTCTCGGGGGTTGTCGTGGAGGGCGCGCGCTCGTTCCACCGTTTTCTGCAACCGCGCCGCGCTAACCGGCTTGAGCAGGTAATCGATCGCGCCCGCTTCGAACGCCTGGATGGCGTACTGGTCGTAAGCGGTTACGATGACGATCACCGGAAGGTGCCCGCCCTTCAGCCGCTCCACTACCTCCAGGCCTCCCATCACGGGCATTCGCAGATCCAGAAACACCAGATCGGGATGGGTCTCCGAGATCTGCTCTAGCGCCTGTTGGCCGTTCTCCGCCTCCCCCACAACCTCCACCTCTTCGAACGGCTTGAGTTCTTCCCGCAAAACCTCGCGGGCGATCGGCTCGTCATCGACGATCAGAGTCTTCATCTAAGCAGCGCTCACCGACCTCGTCATCGGAACCGAAAACTGAACCGAGGTACCAGCCGCGCCCGAACTCACGTGGAGATCCGCGCTCGGGCCATAGCAAAGCTGCAAACGGCGGGTCACGTTACCGAGTCCCAATCCGTTTCCGCTAGATTCATTTTGCATACCCGGCCCGGTGTCCTCGACGGTGATGCGCACCTCCCCGCCGATTACTTTCGCGGTGAGAGTCAGGCTGCCGCCCCCGGCTTTCGCAGACACCCCGTGTTTGATGGCGTTCTCGACCAACGGCTGGATCGAGAGGATCGGAATCAACACCGGCATGGCCGCCTCGTCCACGTCGATGTGGGTTTCGAGCCGGGGCCCCAGGCGCAGGCGTTCGATATCCAGGTAGGCGTTGATGATTTGCAGCTCCTCGGACAACGGAATGAACGTCCTTTCCGACCGCAGAAAATACCGGAAGACCTCTGCTAGATTTAGCACGGTGCGGCGGGCGCCAGCCGCTTCCCGAGGGATGACGCCGTACAACGTGTTGAGCGCGTTGAACAAAAAATGGGGGTTTATTTGTGACTGAAGCGCGCGCAACTCGGCCTGCGACACCAGCCGGTCGAGCTCCGAGGCGCGAGCCCGGTCCACCTGCTCGACGATCGCCGCCGAAAGGCGGTTGAGCGCTTGCAAGTCCTCGCTCAGGTAGCGACGGCCTCCGCGGCGGCGTCCCAACACGACGTATCGGATATCGACGGGCGACAATCGGAGGGGGACAATCACTTCGGCCCAAGCGAGATCTGGCGCGTTGCGCAGTTGCGGGAGGTCGCCGATGGGAGCCGGAAACAGGGGTTCAACCGGCAGTCCGGCGGTCACCAGGGCATCGCCAGGCAGCAGCCGCGCGCGTTCCGCCTCCATAAAGGACGCGAGCTGTCCGGCAGCCCAGTCCAAGTACTGCGTTTCCGTCTGGGAGGACGCGCTGGTACGGAGCCGCTGTAGCCAGCTCTCCAGTTCGGGGCGGCGGAAGACCACTGTTGTCAGCCAGGACTGCACTTTCGACCGGAGTACCGCAAAAACGATCAGGAGCAGGCATGAACCGGTGAGCAGCAGGGCTTCGGACAAAGGATCGACAGCGCCTGGTTTGAGAAAACTGGCGAACGCGCGGATGCCAATGAACGTGATCAGCCCGGCTAGAAATACGTTGGCGAGAAAACGGATGAAGGCGTCCAATAAGACGAATCGATAATCCTGCAATAACACGAATAGAGCGAGGGGAATGCCGCCGTGGTGCAGGAGGATCTCTTTCGACCAGGCTTGCGGCGGGTGCCCGGAACCGAAATGCACGAAAGACATGGCAAACAGAGAGGAACACATGGCTCCCAGCATGCGAGAGGTCTTTCCGGGTTTTTCGCGTCCGTGTTGCAGTGCCAGGCCCACCAGAGCGATCGCAGTCAGGACGCTGAAACCGACGGTGATGAGAGAAAGGGCGATTTGGTGATATTTCGGCGAGGCATCCGAGAGCTCCCAGAAATGCAGTCCAGTGGCCGTCAAGCTGAGCAGATAGCCGGCCGCACTGACAAGCCGGAGGCTGTTCCCGAGCGAGATATGCAATAGCACCGCGGGCAGGAAACTAAGGACTGAAAAGCTGAAAGCCACGAGCAAGGGCGTCCACTTGCTGTTAGTGGCGTAGGTGGCAAGAACGGCGAGCGATCCGATGTTCCATAAGAACGCTAGTGCCGCTGCGGTGAGGGATTGCCAGCGGTCACGGAAATTCGCCGCGGCGTGGTCGCGAATCAGCAGGAACAGAAAAATACCGAAAACGACCGCTCCGGCCGAGTGGCCGATGGTGTTTACCAATTGCGGCTCGTGGATGTTCGGCATCAGCGCCTGCTATCTTAGATTCTGCCGTCTTCTCCCGGCCGGCGCAAATTGCGGCTCGTGGGTGCAACGATCGGGTGGCGGCGCGCACTATCCTGACAGGGTGTTCTGTACCTGCGCTCACACGGTTTGCCAGTCAGGGAGGATCTGGGTTAACTTGTGTAAAAGCGCGCTTTTGCCGGTTGACGAAATATGCTGGAATGTCCAGTCTGCCACGCCAGTAATCCACTGGGATCGCAGACATGTTTCCGGTGCAGCACGCCTTTCGGCATCGGCAGCGCTACCGTGGCGCTTGATTCGTCAGAGTCGGCGGCCACGATTCTGGACCCAGCCAGCGATCCCGAGGCCACCATAGCCGCAGCGGCGGCGGGCGCCGCCGGATGGTCAGTGCCCATTCAGAAGACGGGCGCGCGCGACCCCAGTGCGCCGCTCGAGCCGGGAACGATTCTAGGCGAGCGCTACGAAATCCTTGCACGCCTGGGTGAAGGCGGGATGGGAGCGGTTTACAAGGCTCGAGACAGCGAACTCGATCGCCTGGTTGCGCTCAAGGTGATCCGGCCGGAGCTGGCCGGCCATCCGGACGTCCTGCGCCGTTTCAAGCAAGAACTGATCCTCGCGCGGCAAGTGACGCACAAGAACGTCATTCGCATTTTCGATCTGGGCATGGCGGATGGGCGCAAGTTCATCACCATGGATTACATCGATGGCCGCGACTTGAAGAGCATTCTGACAGAGCGCGGCAAGCTGCCACCCGCCGAAGCCGTACCCATCGTGCAGCAGATCTGCCGCGGGCTCGAGGCGGCGCACGTCGAAGGCGTGGTCCACCGCGATCTGAAGCCGCAGAACATCATGCTGGATGCGAATGGGCGCGTTTGGGTGATGGACTTCGGTCTGGCGCGCTCGATGGAACTGGTGGGGATGACGCGCACGGGCATGCTGATGGGCACGCCGGATTATATGTCGCCCGAGCAGGCGCGCGCGGCGAAAGTGGATGCGCGCTCGGACATTTTCAGCCTGGGCATTATTTTCTACGAAATCCTCACCGGCCAGTTGCCGTTTAAGGCCGATACTATGATGGCCACGCTGCTCAAGCGGGTGCAGGAGAAACCAGCGCCGCCGAACGTGGTGGACCCTTCGATCCCGCAGCCGTTGAGCGACGTAGTGATGAAGTGTCTGGAAGTAGATGTGGCGCGCCGGTATCAGACGACGGCCGAGATTCTGGCGGATCTTGGCGGCGAGGCATCGGGCGCAAGCGCGGTACAGGCCTCCATCACATCGCTCGCTGCCATCGGACCGGGTTCCCAATTCGGACCGCGATACACGATCGAATCGGTGATCGGTGAAGGCGGCATGGGCAAGGTGTACAAAGCCCATGACAACGACCTCGACCGCACGGTCGCGCTCAAACTGGTGCGGCGCGAGCTGGCCAACGACCCCAATTCGATGCAGCGCTTCAAGCAGGAACTGCTGCTCGCGAGCCGGGTCTCGCACCGCAACATTCTGCGGATTCACGATCTGGGCGACGTGGGCGGCCTGAAGTTCATTTCGATGGCGTACGTGGAGGGCAAGGACCTGCACGATGTCATCGAAGAAGGCGGCCGGCTGCCCGTGGAGCGCGTGGTGAACATTGCCAAGCAGCTCGCCGGGGCGCTGGATGCGGCGCACGCGGAAGGGGTGGTGCACCGCGATTTGAAGCCGCGCAACGTGCTGATGGCTCAGAACGACCAGGTGTATGTTTCGGACTTTGGCCTGGCGAAGTCGCTCGAAGGCGAATCGACCACGATGATGACGCGCGCCGGCGAAGTGCTGGGCACGCCGCGCTATATGTCGCCCGAGCAGGCGGAGTCAAAGCCCGCGGACCATCGCAGCGATCTGTATTCCCTGGGCGTGATTCTCTACGAGATGGCCACGGGCGACGCGCCGTTCGCGGGCGAATCGACGGTTCAGGTGATGTACCAGCACGTCACCCAGAAGCCCAAGGACCCGAAGCTCGGGAACCCGGACCTGCCCGATTATCTCGCCAAGATCATTCTGAAATGCCTGGAGAAAGATCCGGCGAACCGTTACCAGAGCGCGAAGGAAATTCTGGAAGACCTGGAAGCGGCCACACCCCCGACGCGTGTGGTGCGCTTGCGAATTGCCGAGACGGGCTACCCGAAGTGGCTGCTGGCCGGAATGACGGCGCTTGTGCTGTTGGCGGCAGGAACGTTTGCCGTTCCAACCTGGCGTCACGCTGTGCTGGGCCGCTTGGAAGGCTCGCGCCGCGCGCCCGCCGGCACTGCCGGCCAACACACGGACAAGTACCTCGCCGTGCTTCCATTCAAGGTATTGGGCGGGGAGACGGAACTCAAGTATGTCGCTGAAGGTGTGGTGGATTCCCTTTCCGCGCAGCTGTTTCAGTTGAAAGATGTCCATGTGGCCTCTGCAGCCTCAGCAGAAGAAGCCAGCAAGAAGGGCGCCGCCGACAAGATTGCGCGGGAGTTGGGCGTCAACCTGTTGGTAGAGGGTACGGTTCAGGGCGCGGGGGACAAGATCAGCATTGTGGTGAACGTGCAGGATGTGAAACAGGGCAAGCGCCTGTGGGTCAAAGAATATCCCCTGCAACGCCGGGACCTGCTCACCATCGAGAATTCCATTTATTCGGACCTGGTGTCCGCCCTGGATTTGAAGCCGACGGACGAAGATCTGACCCGCGGCGCCTTGCGGATGACCCAAGACTACGACGCTTACGAACTTTACCTCAAAGGCCGCGACGTCATTCACCGTCAGCCGGATGCCAAGGGCTATGCCGCTGCTCTGAGCTATTACGACCGGGCCATCCGGAAGGACCCGCGCTTCGCACTGGCCTACGCCGGCATCGCCGAAACCAGTATGGACTTGTATGACATGAAGAAGGAGAGTGTCTGGTCCCAGAAAGCGCTAAGCGCAGCGCAGCAGGCCCAGCAGCTCAATCCCAATTTGCCGGAGGTTCATTGGGCGTTGGGCAGCGTGTATTTGGAAACCGGCAAGAGCGAGGATTCCATCGCCGAAATGAAACAGGCGTTGGAACTAGCGCCGAACGCGGATGACAGCTACCGGCGCTTAGGGCATGCATACATGGAGGCCGGCCGCAAGCAAGAAGCGATCGCTGCTTATCAGAAAGCCACCGATATCAATCCATACTACTGGTACAACCACAGTTGCCTGGGTTACGCCTTCGCGAGCTCCGGAGCAGATGAAAAAGCGCTGAGCTCCTTCCGCCGCGCGACAGAGCTGGCGCCGGATTGGGCTTCCGGTTACAGCAATCTGGGCGTCGCGTACTTTCAGCTAGGTAGGTGGAAGGAGTCGGTTGATGCGTTTGGAAAGTCCTTAGCGCTCGAGGCCAACCCCGACGCGCAGTCCAACCTAGGTGTGGCCTTCTATTACATGGGGATGTACAGCGAGGCCGCCAAGGCTCTCGAGAAGGCCGTGCAAATGGACCCCGACCGCCACGAGTTCGCCGGCAGTCTTGCAGATGCGTACCGCCAGATTGGCGCGCGCGACAAGGCTATGGCTGCCTACAGGACGGCCATCAACCTCGCCCTCAAAGCGAACCGCACGAACCCGCGCGACGCGAACACTCTGGGAGGCCTGGCAGTATATTACGCCAAGGAAGGCGAGTTAAACCGAGCGCAGGATTTCATTACACGCGCTCGCGCCCTCGATGCCAGCAACAATGCCCTCATTTACAACGAAGCCCTGATCCAAGCGTTGTCAGGCAAATCGGCGGAAGCGCTCAAGGGTTTACGGGAAGCTTTTCAAAAGGGTTACCCGCCGGAGGTGGCAAAAAGCGAGCCGGAGTTTGCGGGTGTGCGTTCCTCTCCGGAGTTTGCGAAGCTGATGAAGGACTTCAGCCGCAAAGCGAACTGAGTTTGGCGCACTTGCTGTGTCTTTGACCTAGCGGCGCCGGAACTTGCGCCCGACCGCCAGCACTCCCGCGGCACTCAGCAAGAGCACAAACGTTCCTGGCTCCGGAACGTTGGGAGTCAAATCGAGGCTCCCGTCCGCCCCGGGTTGCAGCCCAGGATACGTTGGGGGAGCATCAGTAACAAAGAAAGCCTCTCCTTCAACGGGTTGGTTGGGCGCAAATCCCGCTTGGCCGGTCGTGTCGTAACATTCGTCGTCCGAACAGCCGAACGCGGAGGCGGACCCCCCGTTCACTTGCTGATTACCGATGCCGAAGAAATCCACGATGGTGACGGGAGCTTCGCCCGTTTGGTCGAAGGTAATTGCGGCGGTCGTGAAAGTGTTGGTATGGGCGACAAAGATCTGGTCGAAGTTGTCGGTCGGAATAAAGAACTTCAACTCTTGGACGACCATGTCCGTGTCATTCTTAATGTCGAAATCCGTGGTGGCGAAACCGTTGTTGTCGATCACACCCGCCAGAAAGAAACACGGGCTAGAGCCGTCGCAGTGGCTAAGGTCGAACGAATGGTGTCCCGGTACGTTGAATGTCATGGTTGGATCCGGAATGGTATCAGCCAGGAGCCGGACCGCCCCACTTGCCAATACGAATCCCGCTAGGATCCAAATCCGCGCCAGTTTCATTTCTTGACTCCTCTTATTTGTCACCGCCGGGCTACTTGCCCGTCACTGCGGTCAGTATGCACACTGCGGCTCCACCAAATGAGCAGGCCTGTCGCCAATTTCACAGATTGCGGTTAACTACCTGAGGATAAACAGGTTACATGTTCAGCGGGTATGAAACGGAACGGCTGCGGATTCCCGAAATTTTACTATTCAGCTAAAACTTTGTAAATCAAGTGGCGCGCCGGCTTTCAGAAATGCCGGATGCGTGAGCGGATGCGCCGGGCGATCTTCTCGATTTCTTCGGTTTTCTTGAGGCTGGAGATGGACAGGACGTGAGTGTCGTTTTTCTCGAGTTCCTGCTTCAGGCTTTCGGCGAGATCGATCAACTGGGCGGCATCCTTGAGGGACTTCTCGTGATCTTCCTTGAGGATCTCGTCCTGCTGGAGCTTGCCGTTGGGGAGGCGGACGGGAGCGGCCTCGGTCTCGGGCTCTGAGGGGCGATGGGTCTGGGAGTAGAGAGAAAGAGCAAGCACCATTCCGGCGGCCAAGGCCGTGACGGGAAGGAGTCGTTTTTTCATCGAATTGGGCCTCCCGGTAAGACGCGAGGAACCACGGGACGTTACGGGCCCGCCGCGGAACCTGCTGTTATGATAGCCAACATGCAGCCGGTAAACGTGGGAGTGGTGGGTCTGGGGAACGTTGGATCGGGTACGCTGGTTGTGCTCGCGGAGAACGCCGCTCAGATTGAGCAGAAGCTGGGTTTCCCGCTGCGGGTGACGGTGGTGTGCAGCCGGTCGGCGGCAGGGAAAAAGCTACCGGAATCGCTGGGGACGGTGCATCGCACGTCGGACTGGCGGGAAGTGGTGTCGCACCCGGAAGTGGACATCGTAGCGGAACTGGTGGGCGGAACGTCGGTGGCAGCCGAGATCATCGACGGCGCGATCGCGAACCGAAAGTCGATCGTCACGGCGAACAAGGAGTTGATGGCCAGTTGTGGCGCGGAGATCTGGGACCGGGCTATTCGGGCTGGAATCAATCTGGCGATGGAAGCGAGCGTTGCCGGAGGGATTCCCATTCATGCTGTGCTGCGCGAGGGGATTTCGGGAGATCGGGTGGTGGCGCTGTACGGCATCCTGAACGGCACCAGTAACTACATCCTTACGGAGATGGAGAAACGCGGGGCCACGCTGGCAGAAGTGCTGGCGGAGGCGCAGCGGCTGGGGTATGCGGAAGCCGATCCGAGCGCCGATATTGATGGCTTCGATGCGCGATCGAAGCTAGCCATTCTGGCGGCGCTGGCGTTCGGCGAAAGAATTACGCCGGCGGACATTTTCGTGGAAGGCATCCGGCGCATTTCGCCGATGGATTTCCGGTACGCGCACCAGTTGGGGCACACGATCCGGCTGATCTGCGGGGCGAGGCAGACACCAGACGGACTGATTCTCTCAGTGCGGCCGGCGCTGATTGGATCAGAGACCATTATTGCCGGCGTGCACGGAGCGTATAACGCGGTGTGGGTGAAGGGCCGTTACGGAGCAGACACGTTCTATTACGGCCGCGGCGCGGGGCCGCTGCCGACCGGCGTGGCGGTGGCGAGCGACCTGATGCGAGTGGCGCGCGAGATCCGCTACGGGCGGCCGGAGCGCGTCTCGCCTTTCGCGCATGAGCGGCTGGGGGAATACAAGCCACTCGCGGTGACGAGCGAGAAGTGCGCGTACTATTTGCGGTTCCGCGTGGATGACCGGCCGGGGATTATCGCGGCACTGGCGGGAATCCTGGCGGAACAACGCATTAGCCTGGAGGCAGTGCTACAGTTGCCGGGCGAGACGAAGCACGATCTGCCGTTTGTGATCACCGTGGAGCCGACGTCTGAGCACGCGGTACGGGAAGCGGTGCAGAAGATGTCGCACTTGGACTTTCTCCGGGAGCCGCCGCTGGCGTTGCCGATGGAGCCGCCGTTATGAGAAGGCAGGTGCTAGGTTTTAGGTGCCAGGTGTTAGGGGTTGCCCTGATACTGTCTGCGTTTAGTCTCGGCGGGCAGGTGGCTAAGGACGCCAACGAGCGGTATCAGACTCCGGAGGGGCGCGCGGCCATCGCCAGGGGGCTCTCGGCAACGGATCGGGATGAGAGGCAGAAGCCGCGGGAACTGGTTGCGGCGATCGGGATCAAGCCGGGGATGACGGTGGCGGACGTCGGGACGGGCACGGGGTACATGCTGCCGTATCTGAGCGAGGCGGTGGGTTCGGGCGGGCGTGTGCTGGGCGAAGATATTTTTGCGGACTTTCTGGAGAAGGCGGAGAACACGGCGAAACAACGCAAGCTCGCGAATGTCGAGTTTGTGAAGGGCTCGGAGACAGATCCCACGCTTCCGGAGAATGGCGTGGATGTGGCTCTGGCGCTCGAGTCCTATCATCACTGGGATTATCCGGAGAAGATGCTGGCGGCGCTGCATCGGGAGCTGCGCGAGGGCGGGCGACTCGTGATTGTGGATTACCACCCGGGAGCGGCAGGGATGCCGGCGCACCATATCCGGCTGGACGCGGCGGACGTAGTCAAGGAGATTGAAGCGAACCAGTTTCGGCTGGTGTCGCAGCACGAGCACGGCAACAGTGGACAGTACGTGGCGATTTTCGAGAAGAAGTAACGTTCCCTAGCGCGCATAAAGCGGAGCGATCGAAATCAACGCGAGGCCGGTAACGAACAAGATCAACATGATCACGACCAGGACGCGGACGCGGCTCGAGGCGCCGGCGAATTCCTTCCAGACGAGCAGGCCCCAGAGTGCGCTGACCATGGTGGCGCCCTGGCCGATGGCGTAACTGATAGCGGGTCCGACCTGCACGCTTTCGGGGGTGCTAGCGGCGACGAAGTTCGCGATGGTTCCGGTGGCCCAAATGAGACCACCCAAGAGGCCTAGCAGATGCTGGCGACTGGTTCCGGTGAAATATTCAGACATGGCGACTGGCGGACCTTCGACCGGCATCTTCATAAAAAACAGGTTGAAGACGAAAGTGGAGAGGAACACGCCCACCGTGAAAACGAACCCGATGGCGTAAGGTCCCAGGCCATGCGGGCCGGCCTTTCCCATTTCGACCAGGGGGAAGAACGAACCCATCAGCAGGCCGCTGACGAGGCTCAGCGTAATTCCCTTGCCAGACACTCTGTGCTCAGTCTGTGCCGCCTTGCCGGCCTCGAGTGCGCGGTAGGCGAAAGCGTCCACAATGATGGCACCGACTACGATGGCGGCGCCGGTGAAAAGCAGTACCGGGTTGCCCTGCGGCTTGAGAGTGTAATTCCAGATGACGCCAATCACCATCGCCAGACCGATACCGATGGGGAAGGCGACGGACAGGCCGGCGAGTGAAATGGCCGCGACCAGCAGTATGTTGGCCAGGTTGAAGATAATGCCGCCGGCTGCGCCGAAAAAAATTTGCTGCGAGCCGGCGTGCCGAAAGTCGTCGACAAAGGCGAGGCCATCGGATCCGAGATTGCCGAATGTCAGTGCGTAGAGGGTCGCGGTGATGAGCAGACCCAGCGAATAATCGAAATAATAGAGCTCAAAACGCCATTTACCGGCGAGCTTGAAGGTGTTGGCCCACGAACCCCAGCAGAGCATACTCACCAGGATGAGGAGCAGAGCGGCGCCGTAGGTCTGGGGAAGAATCATGCGTGGAGCGTACAACGCGCGAGGGGAGGGGGTCAAGCTGGGGAGTGCGCCGCCATGAACACGATTGGCCTTAGCTTCAAAAATTCACTTGCAGCCGGACAAAATAACTGCGCGGTGGGCCGATGGCGTTTCCGGAGAACAAGCCCGCGAAGTCGATCACGTTCAGGCGGTTGTTGATATTTTCCGCATCAAACTGCAAATGGATATTGAACTTCTCTGTTCTTAGTAACTCCGCGCCCACCGACGCGCTGATGGCGAGTGATGGACTGACGCGGCCGTGCACGAGATTCACGCGGTCCACCACCTGCTGGCCGTACTCCGCGATCGCAGTCTGCTCGTCACCGTTGAATGCGACGGGCAAGCCGCTGCCGTAATCGCCACCGGCGGCAAACCACAGGCGCGGCGTGATCTGATATCGAAACCGCGCACGAACGGTGTTCCGCTGATCCTGGGAATCCCAAAAGCGGCCTACCCCGAGAGCGCCGGCCACATCCTGTCCCAGAAAGAGTCCGCCAGTCACCGGAAAGTAAGCCGCACCGACAATGTAGGAGTAGCTGACGAATCCGCTCAGCCGCCCCCAGTGCGGGATCTCGAGCTTGGCTTCGGCTCCGTAGAGGTTCGCTTTGGCGAAGGCGATCGGGAAACTAATGGCGGTGTTGAGTAACTGATCATCGTCGGCGTAATTGTTCATACGGCGATCGAATCCGTTGACGTCAAGCTTCAACTTACTAAGTAATCCCTTGGTCGCGCCGACTTGAAAGTAATTGCCCTCGGATGGCTGAACTGGCAGGCGAAGGAAGTTAGGGTTCAGGACCGTCACCTGAGCGGAGCTGGAAAGCAGAATGTTCTCAAAGAACGGCGTTTGGAACGCCCGGTCATACGATGCGTGCAGAACCAGTTCGGCGTTCTTGAAATAGCGCGCCACGCCGATGCGGGGGCTGACTGCGTTCTTGTTGACCAGGAGCTGATAGTGGTCCCAACGTACACCTGCATTGATCGTCCAGTTCCCGAGAAGCAATTGATCTTGGACAAAGGCCGACTGCTCGAGGTCCCACTTCTGGCCTAAGAACTGAAACGCCGGTGGCGTACCTGGGTCGAATTGCGTGAAGTCCGTAATCACGTCGCTGAAGGCTTCGTGGAGATGAGTGGAGTCGACTTCGAAACCGGCCTTCCATTCATTTTTTCCGTGGTGCACGGAGGTGGTTGCCTTCGCGTAGCCTTCCCGGAAACCGCGATTCTGGAAAGCGAGAATCGGCGTAGACAGAGGGTTGGACCACAGACTCTGCGAGTCGTCTCTGACCATGCCGCGGAAGTCCGCTAGAACATTTGAGGAGAAAATGTGCTGGTAAGAGACAATCCCCATCGTTTCGAAGATGCCCCGGTTCTGCACTTGGCCGGCGGCCTGCTGCACCTGCTCGTTGGGCACCTCGAACCGCGCGAGGCCGTGGCGCACCTGAAGGCTTAAACGATCCTTCGCCGAAAGATCGCGCTCGTAGCGCAGCGAAAAGTCGCCGGTGGTTCCGATGTTGGTGTAGTTTTCGACGACGGGAGGGTTCAGATAGCGGTCGGTCATGGCGCCATCCAAGGTGAATCCGAGCGTATTCGGCCCCCAAACATACTGGCCCAGAAAATAGCCGTCCGCCGTGCCAAAGCTTCCCCCGGACGCCACGAACTTTCCGTGAAAGCCTTCGCGAGTGTCCTTTGCGGTGTTCACTTCGACCACGCCGCCCAGCTTGCGTCCGTATTCTGCGGGAAAATCGGCGGTGTAGATGCTCATGGACTGGACGTCGTCGCCTTCGATTTCGGTACCGAAGCTCGGCGACCGGTTGTCGGTCAGTGGGATTCCGTCGACCACGAACTGTGTGTCGTACTCCGAGCCGCGCGGATGCAGGACGGCATTTCCCTCGTAGAGCCAGCCAGGCTGGGAATTGACCAGGTCGACGAGAGATCGTCCAGGCAGGGACGCCACGCGATTTTCGATGGAGTCCGCGCCCAGCCGGTCCACTGAGCCCGTGCGGTTGGGGTCAATCAGCGTACTCTCACCGGTAACGTCAATCATGGTTCCGATCGCCGCTACACTTAGAGCCACACGAAGCTCTTTGGGGATCGCCGACCGGACCTCGACGAGGCTGGAGGAAGGGACGAACCCTTCACGACTAACTTGCACGCGGTACACGCCGAATGCCAGCCGCTTTGCCAGGCCATGACCTTCGGAATCGGTTTCAAAGCTTCTCCGGTATTGGTTGGCCTCGCTGACCAGCTCGACCGAACCGCGCATCGGCAACCCCGCCTGGTCGGTGACAGTCAAATGCAGCTCACCGGTGTCGACTTGGCCGAACAACTGCAAGGCCAGCACGAAAGACGGCAATAGCCGTAAGGCGGATACGACGCGTGAGACAAGAGGAGCGCGCATTAGGTGTTCGTGCGAGAGCTGCACTTCTATTATGCCTGTCCTCGCGCGACCATTTGCTCCAGTTATGGGACGGCCCGTTCGATGTATTCTTTGAGTAACGTATATGACAGACCTATGCCGTATTGGTGTGGCTCTCAGCGGTGATCTTCTGGAGAAGTTCGACAAGCTCATCGCAGGCCGAGGGTATACGAACCGCTCGGAGGCATTTCGCGATCTGATCCGCAATGAATTGGTGCAAGAGGTGTGGAAGTCATCGGATGCCGAAGTATATGGAACCGTGACTCTGGTGTACGACCACCACGCCCGCCTGCTGACCGACAAACTCACCGAGCTCCAACATCAATACCACGCGGCCGTGCTCTCATCGCTGCACGTGCACCTGGACCACAACAACTGTCTCGAAGTGATTCTGGTGCGCGGCCGGGCATCATTGGTGCAGAAGCTGTCCAATGCCCTCATAGCCACCAAAGGCGTCAAGCACGGGCGGCTCACCGTGACGACATCCGGACACAACCTTCCCTAAGGAACGGGCAGCGCTTCGCACGAACGGAGAAATCGTGCTAAGCTGCTTTTGTCTAAGGCGCTCACTTGCACATCCCCGACGGATACCTAAGCCCATCCACCTGCGGAACTCTAGTGGTGGCCGCCACGCCGTTTTGGTACGCCGCAGTACGCCGGGTGCAGAAGACGCTGAGCACGCGAATGATTCCGCTCGTGTCCGTCTTCGCGGCCTTTTCGTTCGTGATCATGATGTTCAACCTCCCGCTGCCGGGCGGTACGACGGGCCACGCCGTGGGCATGGGGGTTGCCTCGATCGTGCTGGGGCCGTGGGCGTCGATCCTGGCGCTTTCGATCGCGTTGGTGATTCAGGCGGTGTTTTTCGGCGACGGGGGAATCACAGCCATTGGCGCCAACTGTTTCAATATGGCGATCGTCGGATCGCTCGTGAGCTACGCGGTCTACCGGCTGGTCTGCTACCGGGCCACGATTGGCTCCTCGCGCCGCGTAGTCGGAGCTGGGATCGCCGGTTACGCGGCGATCAACTTTGCGGCGCTAGTTGCCGCTATCGAATTTGGCGTTCAGCCTCTATTCTTTCACGATGCGTCGGGCGCACCACTTTACGCGCCGTATCCTTTGAACGTCTCGATTCCGGCGATGATGATCGGACATCTGACATTCGCCGGTCTCGCGGAGTTCATCATCTCCGCCGGAGTGATCGCTTATCTTCAGAGGGCGGATCCAGCGCTGCTCCGGCTGACCGCGCCCGATGCTCCCGATGTCGATGCGCCACTTCCACCGGCCTCCGATGCTGTGCCTTGGGTGACTGTGCGCAAGCTATGGCTCGGGCTCGCGCTGCTGTTGATACTGACGCCACTCGGCATTCTGGCGGCGGGCAGCGCGTGGGGAGAATGGGGTCCTCGCGACTTTACAGATCCCCAGGTTCGACAGCAAATCGCCGCCGCTTCCGGCAATCAGGCGGCGCCCACGCGGGTCCCGCGCGGCCTGGAACGCTTATCCTCCATTTGGACGGCTCCTCTGTCGCGTTACGCGCCTTCGTTCATCCGGAGCGCTGCGTTTGGCTATCTGGTGTCAGCGATGGTTGGAGTGGGGCTTATTATCGTTGGTGGCCTGTTGGGGAACTGGCTTTTAGAGAAAGGCCGGGCCGTACCACAGGCGAATGCAGCGAGCGAACGCCGGCCCTCGCACCGCCGCCGCAGAACCTTCATCGAGAAAACGATACGCAGTTTGCTGGAATCCATGGAGCATACGGTCTTTGCCGAGGACATGGCGGGGTCAAGTGGTCTGCTACAGCGCTGGGATCCACGGGTGAAGATGATCGGAATCGGAGCGTTAATTCTCGCCGCTGTTGCCGTGCATCGAATCCCGGTGTTGGTGGGAGTTTTCCTGGCTGCCGTGATCCTGGCGATTCTTTCTCACATTCCCATCCGGATTCTCGTTACAAGAGTTTGGATCACGGTTGCTGCATTCACGGGAACGATCGCGCTGCCCGCGATTTTTCTGACACCCGGCCAAAGTGTCTACAGGTTGCCGGTGCTGGATTGGCAGGTAACGGAGCAGGGTCTCAGCAGCGCGGCGCTTCTGGTGTTGCGCGCGGAGACAGCGGCCACGCTGTCGGTACTCTTCATTCTCTGCACATTGTGGACACATGTTCTGATCGCGCTTCGATTTTTCCGGCTGCCGGTGATTCTAGTGGTGATCTTGGGGATGACGTACCGGTACATGTTCCTGTTCCTGCAGGTTGCGAGAGACATGTTTGAATCTCGCGAGTGCCGTCTGGTGGGAGTGCTCGAAGGGTCCGACAGGCGGCGGTTGGCGGCGGCCAGTGCGGGTGTGCTTCTTAGCAAAACCCTTCAGTTGAGCGGAGAGGTGCATACGGCTATGCAAGCGCGTGGATTTCGCGGTGAGATCCGCCTGTTGGACGAAGGAGAGGTTGGTTGGAGCGACTGGGTGCGTGGCGCCGCGATTGCGGGGATTGCTGCTCTCGCAGTGTGGCTGGGGCGATGAGAGATTCGGTTCCCTTCACCACAGTGGCGTTTGAGGTCCGCGACGTTTCCTACCGTTACAACCAGGTGGCTGCCCTGCGTGGGCTATCCATGTGCGTCATGCATGGTGAACGCGTCGCGCTGCTGGGGGCCAACGGCTCAGGGAAGTCGACGCTTCTGCGGCTGCTCGCCGGGCTGTGCTTTCCCGAACACGGGGAGATCTCGTTTTTCGGCGAAAATCTGAGCGAACGGCGCCTGGCAAACGAGGAGTTCTTTTTTCGATTCCGGCGGCGCGTCGGACTGGTGTTCCAGAATCCCGATATTCAACTGTTCAATCCCAGCGTGTTCGACGAGGTAGCCTTCGGACCTCTGCAACTCCGGTGGCCCAAGGACCAGATTCGCCAGCGTGTGGAGGAAGCCCTCGAGCAGATGGGCATCGGCCACCTGCGGAACCGCGCGCCGCACCGGTTATCGGGAGGCGAAAAGAAGCGAGTCGCGCTTGCATCGGTTCTGGTACTTGACCCGGAAGTGCTTCTGTTGGACGAGCCGAGCGCAGCGCTCGACCCCGGCAGCCAGGCGCAGATTGTCGATTTTCTTGTCTCCTGCGGCAACACGTCAAAGACCGTGATCACCGCCACGCACGACCTGGACACGCTGGAAGACATCGCAGACCGCTGTTACGTCTTCGAGAATGGTTGCATCGCAGGGGAGGGAACACCCCTGGCCGTTCTGCACGATGTCGATTTGTTGGAGCGGACCAAACTCGTGCGCCCGCACCATCACGTTCACGGCGAAGGAATCGCGCAACCGCACCCCCACTTGCATCGGCACGAAGGGCCGTGAGAGAACCCTTCGAGGCGGCGCTGGCGCACAGACTGCCCGGCGGCCTTCGTGATTTTGATTCTTGATTAAGTTTGATTAGGATAGGCAGAAATGTGGCAACTCGGCGGGAGTAACGGGGTTTCAATCCAAGGAGGCGAAGAATGAACAAAAGAACGTACATGTGGATGATTGTTTTGGGAACCGCGGCTGTGTTTGCAACGGTTCAGGGATTTGCGGATACACCTGGCCGGCATCCGCGCTACATGCATGCGCGCAGCGACCTTCGCGCCGCGCAGTGGTACCTCAACGTCAGAGAAGAGCCCAATGTTACCCGAAACCTCCGTGCGGCTCACGAGGAAGTGGAGAAAGCCATCCATGAGATTGACCACGCCGCGGTCATCGACCATAAGGATCTCGAAGATCATCCGCATGTGGACACGAATCTTGACCGCCACGGACGCTTTCGCAAGATCGTCGCCCTTCTCAGGAGCGCTAGGGCCGACATCGAGCATGAAGAGGACAACCCGGCGGCTAGCCGCTGGCGGGACGCTGCGTACCGCCATATTGACGCTGCCCTGGAGTTTGTGCATCGTGCCGCCAGGGATCTCCAGTGGGATCACGAACTGGGCTTCTAGAAGTGAAACCGGTAACGGAATTCGCCGTAGATTTGACGCGGGTCGTTAAAGTGGAATCCACCAAAGGTCAGGCTGTTATCGAGTAATACGCGGCGATTCGCCACATTCAGAGCGGTCAACGAGAGCCTGTATCGCTCGCCCTCGCCAAAACTTCTCCCCAGGGAAATGTCGAACGTCGTATGCTGGGGCAGATAGTTCCCGGGATACTGTGCGTCCGGCGTCCCATTCGTGAATCCCGAGCCGTAGTACACATTCGTTGAGGCGAACACCTGCCAGGGAAGCCTTCCGTTCACGCCGAAGTTCAAGGTGTTTCTCTGATCGTGGTCCACCGGCGCATATCCCGGCGGGACAGCCACGGGGCATGACGTGGAGACGGGAACAGGGCAGACCACGCCTCCAGTGATGGGACTGGTTGCCTGTGCGATCTGGTTCGAGTAGGCCAGGTGGACCTGAGCGCGGTGCCAGAGGCGTGGGGAACGAAGTGTGGTTTCCCAACCCTGAATCAGGGCAGCAGTCCAGGTGATTGGCCAGAAGATGTTCGATTCGCCAATATTATTGTGGTCCAGCCAGTTCTGCGCGCGTGTCTGAAAGGTGTCTTCCTCCAGCACCCAACCGCGAAAGGGAATCGAGACGCCGAATTGGTATTCTTTATCGCGCTCTCCCTTCAAGGGCGCGAAATTCAGAGTCTGACTGCTGGCTAAATCGAGCAATGGACCAGTAGCAGTCAGGAGGGGAGGCGCTTGATAAAAGTGGCCGTAAAAGCCGTGAAAGACCCAGTTCAGGCGCGGGACCCTGATGGCAACACCAAAGCGCGGGTCTGTCGCATTCTCGATGACTCCCGGCTGAGTTCCAGCTCCTGGGGTGGTGAAGTGTGATTCGCGCAGCCCGGCGATCAGTGTCAACCACGAGTTCACTTTAAATCGGTCGCTCACATATTCTTCGACCAGGCCGCCGGTCACGGCAGCCGACGACGAGCCGAAGTTCTGACAGCTAGTACCGCAATCCGTAAAAACGTTATTAAAGTAGTTGCCCTGGTGCTGAGCGAATCCGTACACTCCCACTTGAATGTCGTTGTTCTTCACAGAAGTTATGTTCAGGCTTGCCTGGGCACCGGCATAATTGGCGGTCTGGTCCACAGTCGAGATCACCGGCACATCGTTCGGACCGCCGGTATAGCTGGCCTGGTTGTAGTGATAGAAGGGTGAAACTGTCAGCAGCAGGTTTGGATTAAAGGTGTGGATCCAGGAGAAGGTGAGGTAACCGTCGGGTTCCCGTTCACTATCGCGAAGGCCATAACTGGGATAAACCTGATTTCCGGATGAGTTGGGATTCGGATCGATGGGGATCTGATAATAGTCCTGGCGCAACGCGGCAATCAGCCGAAATTGGTTGGAGGGACTGGCATTGAATAGGAGCGACGCGAATCCTCCATAACCGTTCTCCGCGTCGTGAACAACTTGCCCGATCGGGGGTTGTAGACCGTAGTTGCTGCGATTTGCATTTACACTTGCGTAATACGCAAATCGCTTGGTGTGCCCTCCGAAATTCAGTTGATCGTTCGTTTGGAACCAATTGCCAAAAGAGGTGACAAGTTCCGCCTCATTGTCACGCTCGAAGCCGGTCCGGGGCACGATATTGAAGATTCCATACGTACGGTCTCCGTATTCCGCGTCGTAACTCCCTCGCTGAATTTCGAGATAATCAATGTCCTTGGGGTCAATCTGCGGGCCCAGATTGGTGGCGATATTCGTGTTGGGTACGGGTACGCCGTCAATTAGCCAATCTACTTCATGGCCTCCGCGCATGTGCAGCATGTCGTGAGTTACGTACGCAGCGGGCGTGTAGTCGGTGATCATCGCCATACTGTTGGTGCGGTCGGCACCGGGAGTTTGGGCTATGTCCTCGCGATCGACCAATGTGGTGGGGGTTACCGAATCCATGTTGACCGTTTCTTCTTGGCCGACCACAACGGCGGTTTGATTCAACGCCGCGATCACCAGTTGAAAGTGGAGAATCGGTGATGCGCCGGAAACCACCGTGACGGTTTGCTCCGAAGTCTCGAATTTAGACTGAGCGACGGTGATCTTGTAGTCGCCGACCGGTACGACGGTGAACGAAAACACACCGCTATTGTCCGTTTGCGCGGTTTGAGACCAATCCGAGGTAATCGCCTGTACGTTTACCGAAGCTCCGGCGACAGGCCGGTGCTGCGGATCGTGCACGATTCCTTGTACTCTTCCAAAAATTGTTGCGTGGAGCAGGGAACCAAACATTAGAAAGACCGCAAGACACAGACAGAATAATAGCTTTCGCAAGTGCAACATTTCATACTCTCCTCGGGTGATCCTTTGACTTGCCGTACGGAACACACTTCCTCCTTTCTTAGCGAGCCGCTAAGTTAGGGGGCCCTTTAAGCTGTTTGGTGAATAAGTTGAAAAGGGGGAGGACGCTGAAAGGAGTTCGAGAAATGCCGCGAGGTGCTCCGTGCCGAACAAGGCTCCAAGGTCGCGGGGTCCAGGCAATCGGGAGCGCCAACCGCCGTCGTAACCTGGATTCCTAGGTGTGTATAAGAGACCGCCGGCGCCGCGGTCGTGGAGCAACCGCCCAAGCACGAGGGCACCGCCTCCCAGGCCGGAAGGTTTCGCTGTAACTTGCCAGATTTGTGGCAGCAACAGGTCTTCTTAGTGCGGCAACAGGCCGAGCTGGTAGAGGTTAGTAAGACAGAGAACGGAACTGTTAGTTGGAACGCGCAAAAGACGGAGAGGAGAGAGTAGACGACCCTTTGCCTAGCCACTCCGACCAACGAAGAGCTCATGAGATAGCGACTATACTACCACAGCTTAAATGATTTTTATTAGCCTATTTCAGCTACTGCTTCGCAAGCTGAAGCGCGCGGCGTCGAATGTGGGGATGCCCGGCAGAACCCGGCCATCGGGCACCGGCTCGGCGATCGTCGTTCTGATCGGTATGACGCCAGCCCAAATCGGCAGCGCGTAGTCTTCTTCGTCGTCTATGGGTGTGCCGGTTCGCACTTTTGCGGAAACTTCCTCCAGTGGGAGCGCCAATACCGTGGTGCTCTTCAACTCCTGTGCGGTGGGCTTTCGCACCTCATCCCAGCGCCCAGGGACCACGTGATTGGTAAATGAGCGAAGCGCCTCCAGTTTTTCATCCGGATCGGTCACCAATTGTGCCTTGCCTAACACTACGACCGAGCGATAGTTCATGGAGTGATGAAACGCCGAACGCGCGAGTACGAATCCATCCACCAACGTTACCGTAACGCAAACCGCGATCCCCTCCTCGAGAGTTCGCAGCATGCGGCTGGCGGCGGATCCGTGGATATATATGTGGTCTCCGACGCGCGCATACCCGGTGGGAATGACGTAGGGCTGGCCGTCGACGGCAAACCCGACGTGACAGAAATAGCCTTCGTCCAGGATCGAGTGAACCTGCGTTTTGTCATAAACCGCGCGTTTGGCGAGCCGGTTCACCTGGGTACGCGGCGTGGGTATATAGGCATCCATCTTTTCTACTTTATCGCAGCCGGCCGCGGTAGCTCGGTGATCCACTTAGGCACACGCCCTTCCGCATCGTCATGCACCGGCTTGCCCATGGCGTCTCCCGTGCGTTCGAGCCACGAGCCTCCCGGCCCGGTGAAAGTATCCGGACGCGCGTACGCGGGATCTTTCATGGCTTCTTCCAGGGTGATGAAACTGTAGCCTCGCTTGCGCATTCGTGCGATCGAGCCGCGCAACGCCACGGAATTCAGCTCGCTGCAATGGATCAGCAGAATCTGCGGCAACTCGTATCCGAACAGGTCGCGAGAGATTCTCTCCGAAGCGCCAAATCCGTCGTCCACCTGTTCCAGATACGCTTGCTTGATCTTCTCCGCGATGTCTGGTTTCCCCGCGCGGAGCATGCGGCTGTAGGCGCCGGCGAACATATAGTCTTTGTAGTCGACCGTAACGGGCGCCACGCGGTAGTGGCGCTGATCGAGAAAGTCGACGAACTGTTGGTGAACTTCTGCGGTCGTCCCAGAGTCCAAGAACGGATAGCGAAACCACACCAGTTTCCGGCCTCGCTCTTCTACGAGGGACCGTATTATCACTTCGCCCTTAATCACGTCGTCTTCGAATTGCCACAACGGGACTTCGTTCACGCTGGGATGCGAATAGGTGTGGTTGCCAACGTCGAAGCCGGCATCCAGCCACTGAGCCACTACCGCTGCTCGGCCGTCACGCTGGCCCTGCACGTTGAGCTGGCGTTCGTTGATGAAGATGGTGGCCGGAACCTTCTCCACCTGGAGCGCGCCCATGAGTCCGGCCGAGATCCGTTGGAAATTTGCAAGGTCTTTCAACTCGCCAACCACAGGTCCATCGTCGATGGTGATCGCCACACGGCGCTCGTGAGTCGGCGCTTGAGCCGCGACGCGAGACAACGCGACCAGCGCCAGCAGTGCCAGCCGTCGTGCCGTTTGCAGACTCATCGCCACCTCAATCACCCACCTTTCCCCGTAACACCGTGATCGAGGCTTTGGGCAGCGTAAACGTTGCTTGTGGCCCTCCTGCAATGGTCGTGCCGATTGGTGGCCCGTCCGGGTCCGCGTGACTGTTCGGCCCGTCGTTCTTCCACACGTACTGCTCGCTGCCGAAAGTCACCAGCCTCACCGGCCCTGAGAAGGACATGCTGCGCTGACTCTTGGAGTCTTCGAACGCAACGCCTACCGTGTGAGGATTGGATTCGTCGCGATTTACCAGCATCAGCGACCAATTCCCGTCGGGGCGCTGCACCGCATACGAAGTCACCAGGAGATTTCCTTCACTGTCCTTGATGCCAGTCGACGCGGGGAACATGTGATGGACACCCGAGCGGTGCGCCGCCCATTCCAGGTTAATCATGTGGGCGGTCCAGTAAAACGCAGTGTACCCATTGATGCTGTAGTCCCGGTCGGAAACGAAGTTCGACCATGAAGCGTTGCCGAGGCACGTGTTCTGGATGCCTTGCGGCTGAATGGGCGAATGATAATAGGCATCGCCGCCACCCTCGAAAAAGGAACCGATGCTGTCAGCGAGCCACAAGCCACCCCAGATCGTGCTCATTGGTCCGGTCAGGCCGGCGGCAACGCTGCTCTCGGTCACCATCAACGGGACGTCTTTTGGCACGCCGTCCTGCCTCCACACCTCCAAAATGTGTTTCATCAGTTGCGGCTCCTGATACAAAGACTTCCACGTGATCTGGCACGTTTCAAACGGGTAGTGCTCGAAAGACATGAAGGCAAGGTCGCGGAGACGGCCGTGCGCTTTGAGGTAATCGACGAATCGCCCCATCCAGGATGTTCGTCCTTGCGCATCCGGCCACACCCGGATGTCTTTGTTGACGCCCTCAAAGACAGGCCCGCCGAGTTTGAGCTTCGGGTCCACTTTGTGAATTGCCGTAGCCCATTGCAGATAGAGGGCGCCGTAGTCTTCAGGCAGCGCGTGTTTGCCGTCGGGTTCTTCGCCCATCTCGACATAACTAATTGGATAGCCGCGCTTCTCGATGTACGCAATCTGCGCCGCGGCATCGTCCGGCGTGCCATACAGCATGGTGACCGGAATCATGGCGGGCAGATTGTTCGTCAGCCCGCTGGTAAAGAAAATGTCGAAGCCGCTGTGCTGGCCTCCGCCACTGGTGTTGGCGTCGGCGGCGGAGTGCCATGGATCAATCGACGACGAACAGTACGAGGGCGCACTGCGGCCCGCTGCACCTTGCATCACGTCAGTGAAAGTGCCACTCGCCGCCACACTGCCGGCGTGGATCTCCTGTATCGCGTACCCAACACAGTTGCGTATGTCGCCCGGGCCGTGTAGATCGCAAGTGTTGGAAGACTCCGTCATCCAGATGCGCACGAACCGCGTCGAGACCGGAGCTGGGCTCAGCTTCAGCGTTGCCGAGCCCCCCTGAGCGTTCTTCACAGCGCCTGCTGGGAAAGTCTTCCACTCGCCCTGCGGGCCCTCGTCAAAGTCGAGCGCATCTTTCCCCACCCAATACTGCACCTCATACGTCACCGCGTAAGGGCTGGCCCACACGATCTGCACCGCGTTCACGGCCTTTTCGTCCTTCAGATCCACTACCACCCACTGCGGATGCAGCGCGTCGCTTTCTCCGGTAAACTTACTCGTGAGATACGGATTGCTTTTCCAATAGCCAAGGTTGGGACCCTGCACGGGCCGGTCGCCGCTCGTGGAAAAGCCGCGATGCGGTAGCGCATACGAAAGAATGTAGCGCAGCGGTTCCTTGAGATCGGGACTCCCGGTGAAGTAACCGCTTTTGTTCGCGGCGTCGCTCCACGTGCCATTCTCCGTCCAATGCCAGGCGGCCATGCGAAGCTCGGTGTTGTTGCGATACGTGATCGGTCCCCAACCAGCCGAAAGCGACTCCTGCACGATGTGCGGCGTGAAAACCTTGTCGATGTCCCTTCGCGACAGGGCGTCGAGGGAACTCCCGAGCGCGCGATCTGGGTCGAATGAGTTAATGACCTGGGTTGTGTCGACGTGAACGGTTGCGACTGCCTCTGGCGCCGGGCCGGAAGCGCCGGGCAACAGGAGCGAAGCCAGTGCGACCATCGTGGCCGCTGACAAAACGGTGCGTCGTGTGATCAATGAGAATTGCTCCCGGCGCGAATTATATCGCGATCGCTGCTAGGCGAACCGGCGCGCGCTTGCGGAATCATTCGTTGATATGCTGTACGTGGCACGCGACGTACAGCGCGAGCAATCAGGGAGGTAACAGGTTTGTCTCGTCGAAAAAAGTGCATTTCTAAATTCTGTCTTGGTATCAGCGCATTGCTTTGGATTTGCAGCACAGTTATGGCGCAGAAGATTATTGTCGACGCCGCGCCATCGCACGCCGTCAACTCATTCAGTCCTTTCCGGGCGCTCGGTGCCGCGGTGGACCGTCTCGGAACGGGCACTCCGGACAAGTTATTGACCGATCCCATTCTCAAGGAAGTCCTTGGTGCGGGATGGCAATCTGTAACCTATCGCCAAAACACCGAGCTTCACGTTGAAGGCTGGCACTGGAACTCGCACGGCACCTGGAGCAATCCGGAAAAGCAGGAGGGTTATTTCACGGGCAGCGCCGAGCCTGTCGAGATGATTCGCCATTCTTGGGCGTACCCGCTGCCCCACCGTGGGTTCAGCCGGGGGGACGGAGACGGCTGGTCCCGGCTGACCGATGGCGATCTCAAGACATACTGGAAGAGCAATCCCTATCTCACCGAGTCCTTCACCGGCGAAAGCGACTCGCTGCACCCGCAATGGGTGATGGTTGATCTCGGCAGCAAGATCGATATCAACGCTATCCGCATCGCCTGGGCTAATCCTTACGCGCGACGCTACGTCGTCCAGTTCTGGACTGGTGAGGCGGAGCCTTTTTATGACGGCACAACTAAAGGGACCTGGCAGGCGTTTCCGTGGGGCGCCGTCACGGAGGGCAAGGGCGGCACCGTCACCCAGAAGCTGGTTTCGTGGAAGATCCCCGTACGCTACCTTCGCATCTGGATGACGGAATCTTCCAACACGTGCGACACCCACGGCGAGGCCGACAAGCGCAACTGCGTGGGCTACGCGATCAATGAACTTTATATCGGAACTCTATCCGCCGGCGGCCAGTTCACCGACGTCGTCGAGCATTCGCCCAATCGTGAGCAGACCGTCACCTGGCCCTCTTCGGTTGACCCTTGGCATGCGGCTTCCGATCTGTATGAATCGAATGGAGACCAGGTCGGATTCGATTTCTTTTTCACCAGCGGAGTTACGCGCGGCCTGCCCGCCATGGTGCCCATTGCCATGCTGTATTCCACGCCCGAGGACGCTGCGGCCGAGATCGCGTATCTGTACAGGCGCCACTATCCGATCTCGTGGATCGAAATGGGAGAGGAAGCCGACGGCCAACACATGCTGCCCGAGGATTACGCCGCTCTCTATCTCCAATTCGCCACAGCGATTCATCGCCTGGTGCCCGAAGCAAAGTTAGGCGGCCCGGCTTTCGAGGGCGTGAATACGGACGTTGAGGTTTGGCCCGACGCCGAGGGACGCGTCTCCTGGCTGGGCCGGTTCCTCGATTACCTCAAAGCGCACGGCCGGATGAACGACTTCACCTTCTTCTCGTTCGAACATTATCCATACGACGCCTGCCACAACCCGTGGAGCGATCTCTACCGTGAGCCGGTACTCGTCGATCATATTCTGCAAGTCTGGAAAGACGACGGCCTGCCGCCAGACCTGCCGTTTTTCATGACCGAGGGCAACCTGGGTGCGCAGTCTGGCGAGAAGTTCGTCGACATCATGGGCGGCCTCTGGCTGGCTGATTACGTCGGGTCGATGATGAGCGGCGGCGCCAGCGGAACTTTTTTCTTCCACTACCTGCCGACCACCCTAGACGCTGGGTGTGGTGGAGGATCGTTCGGCTTCTTCAACATCGATCAGGATTACCGGATCAAGGATCACTTCTCGCAGTATTTTGCCGCGCAAGTGATCTCGAAGGAGTGGGTCCAACCCGTCGACGCTACTCACCGCCTGTTCAGGGTCTCGAGCGATGTGAGCGATGCATATGGCAATCTATTAGTCACTGCCTATGCCGTCGAACGGCCCGACAAACAATGGTCGGTGATGCTGATCAACAAGGATCGGGACAATGACCATGCGGTGAAGGTGACGTTCGCGGATGCCGCGGCCGGGCGCGATCGCTTCTTCTCCGGCAAGGTAGATCGCATCACTTTCGGAGCAACCGAATACCAATGGCACGCGGACGGTGTGAACGGCCACGCCGATCCCGACAACCCGCCCACAAAATCCACCATTACAGGCGGCGCTGAAACAGCCTACAACCTTCCCAAGGCGTCAATCGTTGTGTTGCGCGGCACGATTGCGAGCCAGTAGCAGTTGCCTTTAGTTCCTGATGCGGCCCGCGCGCTTGGAGTTCCAAATGACCGACAGGCTCGAGAGGACCATCGCGCCCGCGGCCAGAATCGGGTTGACGAGGCCGGCAGCCGCAAGCGAGACGCCGGCCGTGTTGTACAAGAACGCCCAAAACAGATTCTGGTGCACCACGCGCAGGGTATGGTTCGCCAGATCGAAAGCTTCGATTACCGCCATCAGGTTTCCTCCGGAAATCACCAGCGGTGCTGCTTTCATCGCGATGTCCGTTCCCGAACTCAGTGCGATTCCCAAGTCAGCCTGTGCCAGGCTAGGAGCATCGTTCACGCCGTCGCCAATCATCGCCACCACAGCCCCGCGGCTCTGAAGGTTGCGAATCACGTCAGTCTTGTGCGCGGGCAGAGCTTCCGCCACCACCTCGTCGGCGCCAATCTGCGCCGCCGCCCATTTGGTCGTGAGTTGTCCATCGCCCGAAACCAGCAGCGTCCGAATGCCGCGCCGCTTCAGTTCCGATACCAGCTCCGCTGCTTCCGGCTTTATGCGATCCCCGAATGCCAGCGCCCCTGTCGCGCGTCCACCGGACCCGAAATACACCACGGTGTGGCCCAGCCCCTCCCACAACTCTGCCTTTGCCGCTAATTCTGCGCCGGGTGGGCATGGGCACAAGCTCCGTTTGCCGGCAAAGATCTTGCGATCTGCAACCGTTCCGCTGATTCCCATTCCCTCGTGAATCTCGACATTCCGTACTGGTGACGGCTCCAACCCGTTGTCTTCCGCCCAACGGCAAACCGCCTTTCCAAGCGGATGCTGCGAGTACGCTTCGAGCGAGGTGACGAGAACCAGGTCGCTCCTGTCACCCGTGATTTCCAAAAGGCTCAAATTGCCTTCTGTTACCGTACCAGTCTTATCCAGAACCACAGCGTCGACTTTGCGAATCGTCTCCAGCACCCGGCTGTCGGTCACCAGAATGTGCTTGCGGGCCGCCGAACCGATTGCGGTGGTAATGGCCAGTGGCGTCGCAATGCCCAGTGCACAGGGGCACGCGATCACCAGCACCGAAATCGCACGCATCAGGGCCACCGGCGTCGCAGCACCCGCGGCCATCCATCCACCAAGCGTGAGCAGCGCGACGGTAATCATTACGGGTACGAAGACTCGAGAAACCCGATCCACCTGCCGCTCCAAATGCGAACGGCTGCCCATCGCCGACTCTACCGCGCGGATGATCTGTGCCAGCGTGCTTTCGCGCCCCACATTCGTCGCGCGAACCTGCAGTATGCCGCTGCCATTCACGCTCCCGCAGATGACGTTGTCACCTACCCCGCGCGTCCGCGGCACCGATTCCCCTGTCAGCACCGATTCATCCACGTGCGAATGGCCCTCCACCACCACCCCATCGGCTGGAATGCGTTCGCCCGGCTGTACCAGGAATACTGTTCCGCTCCGCAAAGCGTCGATCGAAACAAAACGCTCGCGGCCCTCCACCAGCAGTCGCGCCTTCTTCGGCATCATGCGGTACAAGGACGTGACCGCCCGCATGGTCGCATCCTTCGCGCCCTGTTCCGCCAGCTTGCCGGCCAGTACCAGTGCCACTATGGCGCAGGCAGTATCGAAATAGAAGTGACGACCGCCACGAAATGCCTCCACCGCGCTCGAGCCATAAGCCGCCAGGATGCCCAGCGCAAGCAGCGCCTCCATGCGGATCGTGCGGTTCCCGAGGCCGATCGCAGCCAGCCGGAAAATCGGCCAGCCCGAGTAGAACACCGCCGGCGTCGCCAGAGCCATCAGCACAAACGGTAGAAAGTGGCTGACGCTGTCGGAAATCCGCTCGAAGTAACCTATGTAGAGCACCGCGCTGAGCGTCATCACGTTGATCCATAGGAACGCCGCTACGCCCATCCGAAGCAGAAGGTCGCGCCTCGTCGCGCCTTGGTCATCGTTTTGCCCCTTGTATCCCTCCGCGCGGTATCCGAGAGCCGCAATGCGCGCCGTGATACGTTCCATCGGCAGATACTGCGGGCAGTACCTGACTTTCACTAGATCGGAGACGAATGAGACCTCAGCGGAAACCACGCCTCGCTCTTTACGCAACGCGTGTTCGATCAGCCATGCGCATGCCGAGCACCACATCCCGCTCACCTGCAACATCACCTCGCGTGACTCAGCTCCGGCAGGCGGCTCCGTGGGCTTCGGTTCTGCGAGAGGGTTGGAAATCAGGCCCAGTTTCAGGCTCTCGCGGTAGAGTTCCGTATCGCGAAAATCCTGGCCCGATGCGAGAACACCGCTCTCGGAGAGGATGGAATACACGTTGACGCAACCCGTGCAGCAGAAGGTGTGGTCGTCTTTCCCGAAACGGCGCAGGATGGGATGGCGCCCACAGTCGAGACCGCATAGTGTGCAGCAGGTCTCGGTCGCCGTCATACTCCGGAAGGAGACGCTGCGTGCACCAACAACGCGATAGGCCGGCCGTTCTCGTCAAGCATCACGGGATTCGCTCTCTTAGCGGCCACCCAAACGAAAATCAGGATACCGATGAAGAGCGCCATCACCGTGACCAGAACATAAATCAATAGTGCGCCGCGAGGTTTACTCATGGAATCTCCTTTCGGCCCGGCATTAAGAATGTCATGGCAAACGAATCGTTTCCCTGTTCCGGGATCGTGGTCGTGACGATCGTGAAGTGGTTCACATCGCGCATCCGAGCGGTAGCCGGCGCGGAGATTTCGAAACTGCCTTGCAACGTCTCGCCGGTTTGCACCTGCACGGGATTCTGCTGCATAACCAACCTGGCGCCGGCCAAGTACTCGATCGAGAACAGCACCTCGGCAGCGCGTTTTCCCCGGTTGGACACCGAGAATCGAAAACGGTTGTGAATCGTTCCATCACTGGCGATGTCGTAGAGCGTTGTGCGGACCGGAGCCACGCGCACCAGCACCGCCCTTCTCATCGAGAGTGCGACAAACAGCCCCGACACGTAGAACAGGAGCACGAGGCATGCGATGAACCGCTTCGCGTCGCGGAGCCCCAGCCGCCGGTACCAAGGTTCCTTCCCGCCGATCTCGTGGCCATGCTCGCCCCATGTGTAGTGAATCAGGCCCTCGATACCACGCCGGCGCAGCACGTCTTCACAGGCATCGATGCACTCGCCGCAGTGCACGCACTCGATCTGAAATGGCGACGTGCGAATATCGATTCCCATATGGCAAACCCGCACGCACTTCTTACATTCAATGCACTCCCGCTTTTCATCTCGATAGCAGACCAGTAGCGTGTCGGCGTCGCCCAGCATGCCTTGCAAGTATCCGTAAGGGCACACGGTGGTGCAGAACCGCTGGCGCAAAAGCGTGAAATCGAGAAACGTAATCGCTGTGACGACAGCGCCCGAAATCCCACCGGCAGTGTGCACATCGAGCGACAAAAGCCGGCGCAGCAGGTCACGCGGCTCAACGAAATAAGCGATGAAGGCAAACGCCAGGAATACCGATACGACTCCCAGCGCTCCGTAGAAAACCGCGCGCGCTGCTCGCTTTCGCACCGGCGCGCGCCAATCTGGGTATCGCTTGTTGAACCACCGCTCGAGGCGCTTCTCAAAGGCAATGGACGCCTCGCTGAAAATCATCTGTGGGCACATGTAGCCGCAGTACACACGGCCATAGAAAATTGACGACACCACGATTGCGAACATCAGAAACATCAGCGCAAAGAAGATGATTCCGAATTCGTTGATCCAGAGCTCGTAACCGGCAAAGTAGAATCGTTGCCGCGGAATGTCGAACCGAATGATATTGAAAAAGGGCGCGGCGAGAAAAGCCAGAAAGCAGAACAGGTGGACGCTCTTGCGTAGCCGGTGATAGCTGCGCGTGGCCGGTGGCAGGGCTGGTGCGCGTTTAGCCGTGGTGGGCATGGCTCATTGGTCCCGCGAAGCCGTGCCACAGCAGGATGACTCCCATCACCGCGACACTGGCCGCCGAGAGCGCGGTACTCCATCGGCCAATCCGAAAACCGGCCGCCGAGGAAACGATTCCAAATGACGCCATTGCGGATATCGTGCCGAGCCCGAATGCCAGCATGGTGAGCGCTCCTCCGAGCGCCGTCCCCGATTCCACCGCCTTCAGCAGCGCCGCGTATACCAGACCACAAGGCAAGAAACCGAGCACCAGTCCCATGCGAAACTTCGTGAGTGGTTCGGGCGATAGCAGCACGCGTCCCACCACCCGCGAAAAAGCCCCCACGGGCGCAACCTGCACTAGCCCCGATCGCGGTACGACACCCGAAATCAGAACCGCCGCCACGATCATCGCCACTCCCGCGCCAATCCGCGCGCCATGTACGATGCCGGCCAGGCGCGACACTACATTCAACGCGCCGCCGGCTACTCCCGCGGCCGCTCCCAGCGCCGAATAGGTCGTGACGCGTCCCGTGTTGTATGCCGCGTGCGCCGCAATCAATTGGTTGCGCCGCGCCGCTTTCGCCAACGGCAGGCTGTAAGACAACACGATCGGCCCGCACATTTGCACGCAATGCACGCTGCTGATCAAGCCCAGGCCGAACATCGCGGAGAACTCTACCGGCGTCATGATGCCTCAGCCCGGTAACGGATCTGCGGATTTGGTGCCGGTACGCTCACGCACTCCGTGTAGAAATCGAAACGCTTCATAGTGATCGCATGAGTCGGACAGCGTGACGCGCACAGCGAGCACCGGATGCACGTCGTCTCGTCCTTTAGCATCACCCCTCCGAAAGCATCTAGTTCCTCGGCGGGCGCCGCCTTCAGCTCGTCTTCGGTAACGCCAAAATCCGCAGCCGCAGCCCGCAGCCAATGATCGTCCGAAACGAGCCGGCTCAATCCCACCAGCCGGATCAAGTTCTCCGGACACACATCCACGCATCCGTTACACGCCACGCAGATCGAGGTATCGAACACCGTGTTCACGTTGCAGCGCAGGCAGCGCGAGGCCTGCCGCCGGGCATCCGCTTCCGGGTAGCGCGCTTCGATGATTTCGAGCGACACGGCTCGCCGCTCGCTTTCCAATACCGGCGGGTTCACCCGCGGCACGCGGTTCCAAGCCTCGGCCATGGTGTAAGCCGCCGGCTTCCACTGCTTGCGCACAGCAATCTCGGTGCGCGTTCCCCAAAGGAAGTCGTGCATGGAGCGCGCGGCGATCTGCGCCGACGCGATCGCGTCAATGAACAGCCTGGGACCGTGCGCAATATCTCCACACGCGAAAACATCCGGTGCGCTCGTCTGGTAGGTTTCGCGATTCACCTTGATGAGTCCCCGCTCCACCTCCACGCCGTCTTTCGCATCCAGAAAAGACAGATCCGATGTCTGCCCGATCGCAAAGATTACGCTGTCGGCTTCGATATCCTCGATCTGCGTATCGTCGAACTTCGGGTTGAACCGGTTGTTCTCGTCAAAAACCGAAGTGCAATGAACGGTGCGCAGCGCCGTCACTTTTCCGCCGCTTCCCACCAGTTCTTTCGGCCCGCGGCGATTGTGCAGAAAGATGCCCTCTTCCTCGCCTTCATGCACCTCTACGTCGTCCGCCGGCATCTCTTCGCGGCTTTCGAGGCACACCACGTGAACCTCTTTGTCACCGCTGATGCGCAACGCCGACCGCGCCACGTCATACGCCACCTGCTCGCCGCGGCCCATTTCTTCCAGCGCTTCCCCACGCGAAGCGGCGTCCGCCGGCCGTAGCGCCGACCGCGCCACATCGTAGGCGACATTACCGCCGCCGATCACCACGATGCGCCGCCCCAGCGGCAGCGGTTTGCCTTCGTTGAAGGCGCGTAGAAACTCCATCCCGTCAATCGCGTTCTCCAGCTCCGCTCCCGGAATCGGCAGTTTGCGCCCTTTCGGCAACCCCACGCCCAGAAAGATCGCTTTGTACCCTTGCCGGCGCAGATCGGCAATCGTGAAATCGCGCCCCAGCCGCATGCCGCAGCTCAGTTCCACACCCATCGAGAGGATGGCGTTGATTTCGGCCCTTACCAGTTCGCGCGGCAGCCGGAATACGGGAACGCCCGCGGTCAACATGCCCCCGGGCTCGGAATACGCCTCAAATACCGTGACCGTGTATCCAATCTTCACCAGATCATGCGCCACCGTCAGGCCTGAAACACCCGCGCCGACCACGGCCACGCGCTCGTATTTCCCGCGGTTCGGTGGGATCATGTGCTCGTCGTACGCCGATTGGTACAGCGCTGCGTTGCCGCTCTCCGGCCCGTATGCCTCCGTAACAAATCGTTTCAAAGCACGGATGGCAACCGGCGAGTCCACATCCCCGCGCCGGCAATTGGCTTCGCAGGGTGCCCCGCATACCCGTCCGCAAATCGATGCGAACGGATTGCGCGCTCGCGCCAGTCGGTAGGCCTCTTCGTGCCGGCCCTCCGCGATGGCCGTCACATATCCGCACGCATCCGTATGCACCGGACATGCGTGGCGGCACTTCACCATCTGCATCCAGTACTCGGTCGCGTCCGGCAGTTGAATCTGGTAGAGGCCGTTGCCCATTCGTTACTCGTGGGGAGACTTGCGAATTGCAAACACCGCGACGATCACGGCGAAGATGACGATCAGCGCCGCCACCAGATACATAAAGGCCGCCGAAGATTCAGTCGCCGCATTCAACTGCTGCACCAGCATCCCGCGTTCTTCATTCCTTGTCTCGCCGTACATGTAAAGGAAGAAGTAGGCGAGCGCTCCGCCTGCAATGACGACGATCGCCAGCTTCAGAAATCCCGGCACTTCCGTGCCCGTCCGCTCGGTAATCCATCCGCCGGCGTATTCGTGAATGTCTTTTTGCGGTTCCGTTTCTGCCATAAGAGTCTCCGCCGTTACTCCGGCTTGTCGTCCTCCAGCATGCGGTACTTGATCTCCTCACTCTTGGGTCCCCAGTAACCATCCCGCACGCTGCGGATCAGGAAATACAGCGCGCCGCCTCCCAGGACGAAGAACAGAAAGTAAGAGAAGAAAATGCTTGGATAGGAATAGTCGCCCATCGCTCACCTCTCGTAATCGTTGTCCGGCCGCCAGTTTTTCGCGCGGCCGAGAGTTTGCAAATATGCCACCAGTGCCTGAAATTCCGGTTCGTTTGCGACGATCCACGGAAATGGCGGCATCACCGAACCCGGTACCAGGTCGCGCGGATTGCGGAAGTGCGTCCGGTGCCATTGCGTATCATACTTGCCCCCCACCCGCGAAAGGTCCGGCCCCGTGCGCTTGGTGCCGAACAGGTGCGGATTGTCATAAACGAACTCGTCCGGCGTCGAGATAGGCGCATCCACGCCGCGCCATCCCGAGCGCTTCGTATCCGCCAATAGCGTCCGCGTCTGCTGCGTGTGGCAATACCAGCAGCCTTCCCGCACATAGACCGCCCGCCCCCGCAGTTCCTGCTCAGTGTACGACCGCAGTTTGCCGGTCGGTCCCTTCGATGGGTCGCTATTCTCGAACGGCCGGCCCCAGCTCTTGTCCACGAGCGGAGGCACCACCGTGGTCAGCAAGCCGCCAATGAAGAACAGTGCCAACGCGGCAGCCACCGCAACCCCCGCGCTGTTGTCCGCTTTTCTCAGCATGTCACCCTCCTACAGCACCGCCGGCGCGGGCTTGGGTTCCACCACGCCCCGCGCGCCGATCACGGTCGCCATGATGTTGTACCCAAACAGGACAATCCCACAGAAGATCATCACGCCCGAGAAGAATCGCACCGTCCACACCGGCTTGAGCGCCACCACCGTATCGATGAACGGAATCGCCGGGTTATTCCACTGCCAGCCTTGCCAGAATCCGCCCAGCCACAACGTCACGAAGAAACCCAGTCCGCCAATCATGAGGAACCAGAAGCTCCAGTTCGCCATGGCGTCGGAATGCAGCTTGGTTTGGAAAGCCCGCGGAATCGCGTAATACGTGCCCGCAATTGCGAAGAACGAAAACGCCCCCAGTAGCGCCATGTGCGCGTGCCCCGGGATCCAGTCGGTCTTTGAAACGATCGCGTTCACCGACCGTAAGCTGTGCAACGGCCCCTGGAAACACGTCAGCAGATAGAACACCACGCCGGACATCAGAAACTTCAGCGGAATGTTGTCACGCAACTGCTGCCACTGCCCCTTCATCGTCGCGAAGAAGTTGTACACCACCGCCCACACGGGAATCAGCAGCATCACCGAAAACGTAATGGCGATCGTCTGTAGCCATTGCGAAATCGGCCCGTGGATCATGTGATGCGCGCCCGTCCACACGTACACAAACGCCAGCGACCAGAACCCGATCATCGAGAGCTTGTGGCTGTAGAGCGGCGTATTAGACACTTTCGGAATGAAGTAGTACGCCATCGCCAGGCCGATCGGGGTGAAGATCAAGCCCACCGCGTTGTGCATGTACATCCAGTTGAGGTTGGCCTGGTTCACGCCGCTCGTAAAATCTACGGCGAAGTTTCCCGTGATGTACACAAACGCCGTCCACAGAATGGTGCCCATCACGTACCAGATCGATACATACATCTGCTGATACTTGCGCGAGGCGATCGTCGCGAATATGTTGATGCCGTACATCACCCATGCGATCACCACCAGCACTTCCAGCGGCCGCGGCAGTTCGGCGTATTCAAACCCGTGGTTGTAGCCGCCCATCAGCGCCACCACCGCGCCCAGAATGATTACGTTCCACAGTGCCGCCGTGGCCACGCCCAACTTCTCGCTCCACAAACGCACGCCGCACAGCCGTGGCACGATGTAGTAGCTCAAGCCCATGTCCGCGGCCAGCAGCCACCCGAACAGCATTCCGTTCACGTGCAGCGGCCGCAGCCTCCCGTAGGAGAAGTACGCGACCGTGCCCAACATTTCCGGCCAGACGAACTTCGCCGCAATCGTGAGCGCGATAATGCCCACGATGAAGAAGTAGCTGATCGCGCTGATGAGGGACCATCGCGCGGTCGTGTCCGTATGGACCGTACCGGCTGGTTGCGCAGAGCGGCTTTCAATGGCTTTATCTGCTTGCATACTGACTCCCGGTTGATTTCGGATTCACGCTTCGAATGAAATTGATGAGGTCGCCGACATCGTTTTGCGATAGGCCGTAATCGATCCATGCCGGCATCGCCGTACCCTGCACACCGTAAAGGATCGAGTCGAACATGCGTTGGTCTGGGAGCGCGTTCACAAACGCGCTGTTGCGCAGATTACGCGGCCGCGGAACGATATCCAGCGAGTTCGGTCCTTTGCCATCTGCCTTGCGTCCGTGGCACCCCGCGCAGCGTTGCAGGAAAAGCTGCTCGCCATGTACTGCTGATGAGTCGCTCGCCGCCACCGGATTCGTCTCCGGCACCTTGTGTGCTTTCAAGGGCCGCTGCGGTTCGTGGACGAAGGTCGCCCGCACATATTCGAGCACTCCACTCGCCTGCTGCTCATTGAGCACCTTCCCCCAGGCCGGCATCGAGGTGCCCGGCACGCCTCCTTCGATCGAGTGCACAAACCGCTCGTTCGGTTTGCTGTTCATGAAGGCAACCTTGGTCAGATCGCGCGGCGCCGGGTCAAGATACAGCGCGGTGACTCCTTGGCCATCGCCTTTTTGCCCATGGCACCGTGCGCACAGTGTCTGGAAGGTTTCGTTTGGCGCGGTAATCCGTGGCGGTGTCCGCAAGCCGGCCAGATAGCCCGCCATCGCATGGAATTCTTCGTCCGGGAATCGGAAAGCCGGCATGATCGAATCCGGAATGCGCGAGCGGGGACTGCGAAAATGTTCCACTAGCCAGTCGTCGTCCTTCAGCAGCCCTTCGAAGCTCAGGTCCGGTGCAATGCCGCCATCCCGCGCGCCCAGTTTGTGGCAGGCAGTGCAAGCATGCTCGTTGACGAGTTGCTCCCCCTTCCCGGCCTCCATTCGCGAGGTCAGCACAGCACTCTTGGCCGTAACTGTCTCCGGCTTCGTTTCGCTCACGTGCGTCGCGCGATAACGGTCGAGCGAGGTCTCAGCGAAATTCATGCCGTGCCGGCTCTTGAGAAAAATAACCAGCGCCTTTACTTCGTCGTCCGTCAGATTGAACTTGGGCATGAACGATGTCGCCAGGTTCGCGCGCGGATCAACAATCGACTCCCACAGGTAGTCCACGCGAAACTTCTTCCCCGCCTCGGTAAGATCCGGCGCCAGCGTTCCTTCTGACAAGCCGTCGATCCGGTGGCACCCATAGCAGTTCATCGCGAAAAACAGCTTGCGCCCATGGTTCACATTGGGTGTGCCCGCAAAGTTGTCCTCCGTGTGGCACTGTGCGCAATTCGCTTCCATGTACTCCACGCCCAGCAAGTGCGGTTTGAATTCCGCGCGCCAGTTGGCTTGGGTCACGTAACCGAGCAACGGTTCCGGCCAGTAAGGATCTTCGCCGTGACTGTACTTGTTCTCCAACCCGCGGCCTTGCCCGTCATGGCAAACTGTGCAGCCGAAATCGGAGAATTTGTGCCGCCTCTCCCAGTGCCCGTTGTGCAGCGTGTCGCCCAGGGCCGCGGAATAGCTGTGTGTTCGCAGCGGCTGCGCGTGATTCTGGAAACGTGGATCGTCCGCGGCAATGTGGCATGTGCCGCACCGGTCGACCCTTGTATCGCCGAAACTCGTGACGATGAACTGTTCGATCCGCGGCTTGCGCGCGTCCAGCTCGGCGCGCTCCTGTTCATTCTTGGTAAGAGAGCGCGCCTGGTCGAAGTAGGCCGTCTGTTGCCGTTCCCAGCGGTAGAAAAACTGATCGTAAAACACAACACCGTGCACGATCAGAACAACAAAACTCGCGATTGCTAATGCCAGTCGCATACGCTCACCAGGGAGATACAAAGGACCAGTTGGGGCCCCGGAAGAAGGTGCCAATCACGATGAAGATCACATTGATCAGTACCAGCGTGAGGAAAATTGTGTTCGCCAGCAGCCGCTCCCGTGCAAACCACCGGCCCACGCCTTTCGGATTGCGGTCGAAGTACGGAACTCCCAGCAGCAATAGCACGAACAGCCCAGGTATGCCCACGCCGCCCCAGAATGCCGAGTAACTGACCATCTCCTGAAGCCCCAGGAAGTACCACGGCGCTTTCGCCGGGTTCGGTGGATGCATCACGTTGACCGGCTCTTCGAGCGGTGCGTTGAACAGGAGCGACACGCAAAGGATGATGGCCACGGTCATTACGAACACAAACAGCTCCGCGATCAAAAGGTTCGGCCAGCTAAAGACCGATTCGTCTGGGACGTTGCCGATCTTGGTAAACGGACCGCGCACAAATCCCTGCAAGCCGTACAGGCGCTTCTTTGCGACAGGAACCGCCGTTACGCTGACTGCCACGTTCGGTGCCGGTTCGCTCCGTATCGTCAGTGCCGCTGCCCCGGTTTCCTCGGGCCGCGAAAGCCCGCCGTCCTTGCGAATGCGCCAGAAGTGTACGCCGATCAGCAGAACCAGCGTTGACGGCAGCACCGCGACATGCAGAACGTAGAACCGCAGCAGCGCCTCTTGTCCTACCGTTATATCGCCTAGCAGCAGAAACTTGATCTGCTGTCCCACCAGCGGCGCATAGCCGGCGATCGAGGTTCCCACCGTGATCGCCCAAAACGCTAGTTGATCCCATGGCAGCAGATAGCCGGTGAAACTCAGAAATAGCGTCACCAGCAGCATCAGCACACCCAGCACCCAGTTGAACTCGCGCGGCCGTTTGTACGCGCCCGTGAAAAACACGCGGCACAGGTGCAGGAACACCACCGCCACCATGCCGTGCGCCGACCAGCGGTGCATATTCCGCAGAAAGATGCCGAACGCCACCGATCCGCGTAGATCGAGCATCCGGTCGTATGCCTGCGTCGTTGCCGGCACGTAGTAGAACATCAGCAGGACGCCTGTCACCACCAGGATCAGGAACAGAAAAAACGAGATCAATCCCAAACCCATCGTGTAAATCGGCCGGAGCGTATTCTTGTGAACTTTTACCGGGTGGATGTGGAGGAAGAAGTTGGTGAAGCTCGTGGACGCGCGCTCCAGGTCCGAGGAGGGCAGGGGATTCCGAAAGATGGAACTCCAGACGTTGCCAGGCAGTTCCTTGACGGCGGTCCACACGCCGGACTGCTTCGTCGTGTCGCTCATACGTTGTAATAGGTGCCTGGCTGAACCTCGATGCCCTTGTCTATTTCGAGATCGCCGTTTGGCTTGAGGCTGACTTTGAACCAGGGCAGCGGCTTGGGTGCCGGCCCACCTGTCACGTTGCCATCCTGATCGAAGCGGGAACCGTGGCAGGGACACGCGAATCCCGTATCGGAAACGCCCACGATGCAACCCAAATGCGTGCAGGTAGTCGAAATCGCCGCGACTTTGCTGCCCTCACGGACCACGCACACCCGCCGCACATCAAGCGAGATCCGCGTGCCGGGTGGAAACTCGTCGGGCTTTCCGATGGCGAATCGCGCCGGCTGGCCGTAGGTCGCCCTCGGCTTGATAAACACCAGGTTGGAAAACGCACTGAGGACCGCTGAGCCGAACAGGCCGACACTGCTGAACCAGGTGAGAAGCCGGCGCCGGGCGATCACTCGATCGTCAGCTTCGCTGGCTTCCCGCCGGGCCTTCTGTGCTATCGGCATGATTTTTCTCCTTCGGTGCGTCTACCAGTTCCTCGATATCCGACCAGAAGACCTGGTATTTCGCATCCTCTATATCGCGAAAGTAATCCCGCTTCACTGCGAATATGAATGCGCAGGCCGCCGCCAGCCCCATCACCAAACTTGCCGCGATCGAGACCCACGTTACTGCCATATCAGCTTGTTTTCAAAGCGTTACGGGCCATGCTGGCGATCGACGTGTCGTGCAACACCCTCGCCATCGCCGCTTGTGCCTCGGACCAAACCAGGTGCGCCGGGCACCACGACTTCCGGCTGCAACTTCCTTGCTCGCCTAGACATACGTTGAGTTGGAGGGGGCCTTCAATCGTCTCAACAACATCCAGCAAAGAAACGGTTTCCGGGTCGGCCACCAGTTCGAATCCGCCGCCTGCGCCCCGGTGCGAATGGATAAGGCGTCTGCGGCAGAGCATTTGTAAGACCTTGGAGAGGAAGTGGTCCGGCACTTCGATCGTCCGAGCCATTTCCGGCAAACTCGCCCGTGCCCCCGCTGGCAAACTTGCCAGGTGGATCATCACCCGAACTCCATAGTCAGCGGCGCGTGTCAGTTGCATCAGCTAGGCAAAGATGAATTAGGGAATTTAGAGGCGTTTTCTCTGCATTTCGATTGCCACACAAGACAAACGACTTAGCGGATGCTGCCGCAGAACTCGGCTAATTTGGATTCCGTGGCCTTCACTCGCCCGGCAACCAGTTCCAGCACAGCGCTATAGAGATCCAGGCCGAATTCCGGATTCTTCCGGCAGGCAGTAAAAAGCGGCAAAGCATCCCAGCAGATGACCCTGGACGCTTCCCTCGCCCGCACCTGGAATAGGGTGTCGTGGTGGTCCAGAAATGAGGACCAGCCGAATGCGTCACCGGGTCCGACAACCTGTACGCAAAGCGTGTAGACAGGGGTACGGACCTCGACACAAACGCTCCCGGAAACCACTAAATAAAAATGAGTTGCTTTCTGCCCGGCCTGTAGGATGAGTTGATCTTCCTCGAACCGGACCTTGCGCCCCAGGCTGCCCAGTGTCTCAAGATGAGGTGCCGAAAGGCGAGCGGCAAACCGGCTTCGTTTCAAGATGCGTTCGAGCGCCATATCCCCCACTTCGGGCCAAATTCCCCACTCGGCCGTCCTTTCATGGCCAGTTTGCCGAAGATTCTGGACGTATTAGCAATCGACCCGCCAATTAGCGGTTGCCGGCTAGATCCGGCTGATAGCAGAGTTGATAACCGGTACCTCTGACGCTCAATATCAGTCCGCGTTCTTTGCCTATTTTGCGGCGGATGCGGCTGACGTGCGTGTCCACCGACCGGTCGAATGGAGAAGCCGGACGCTTATATAGATACAGGCTCAAATCATCGCGGGAAACCACTCGGCCGCTGGATCGAACCAGGCATTCGAGAATGTCGTATTCCATCGCGGTGAGTCCAAGCTGCCGGCCTCGAAAGTGAGCACTCCGTGTTCCTGGCCACAATGTTAGTTCACCGACGTGGAGGGCCTCTGTGGTCCTGGCGGATGAGGGCGCGACCCGGCGCAATATGGCGAGCACGCGCGCCAGCAGTTCCTCGGGATAAAAGGGCTTCGGCACAAAATCATCGGCGCCCAGGTTGAAGGCCAGCACGCGGTCGCGGCAGTCAGTTTTCGCGCTGAGAATCAGAACCGGCACTTGGGAGCGGTGACGAATTTGCCGCAGGACTTCAAACCCATTCGAACCTGGGAGCGTCACTTCGAGAATCAGGAGATCGTAGGACTCCGTTTTTGCACGGGCGATGGCGCGCTCGCCATCGGTTTCCAACTCCACGGCAAAGCCTGATTCTTGGAACAGATTGCGAAGTGTGGAACCAAGTTCCACATCGTTGTCCACCACCAGGAGCCTCACCGCCAAACCACCATCTGTCCGAATTTTACGCAAATCATAATGACATCATCACGGCTGCTTTTGGACCTCAGAATTGAAACCGTAACTGGAGATCGATTTTCCGGTCGTAGGTGGTCGCGGCGCCGAACGGCTCCAATCCCGCCAGGCTGCGATACTCACCGAAATATGGTGACGAAAGATCCCCGCTAGGTGTTGCATAGTTTGGATGATTCAGCGCGTTTCGAGCGGAAACGCTGAACGTGAGGTTATATTTCTTTCCGCTCGTCGAGCCGAACATGCCGGGGGGAGGGCCGCCTCCGCCTGGACCACCGCCGGGCGGCGGACCACCACCGGGTCCGCCGCCACCAGGAGGCGGGCCGCCGCCTCGAGCTCCACCCATGCCAGGAGGTGGGCCACCGTTCTCCAGGCCCGATTCGCCCTTGTTACCGAACGACCACGTTCGCGAAAGGCGAAGGTTCAGAGTCACGTTAGCCGGACCGCGCGCCCAATTGCGCTCAATCGTCGCCATGCCAGGCGCCGGATCAAGATCAAAGCAACCGAAGTCTGCCTTGTAAACGAAGCTCCCACCCTGGCACTGCGATTGTCCAACGCCTGAGAGGAATGCGGGGCGTACTGATGCCGATCCCGTATCGAGCGTCTCTTGACCAGTCGTGATGTTATACGGCGTGCCACTGCTGGCGATGAGGAACGGACTGACGTTGAATTTCCAGAGTACCGGGAGACTGGTCCCGATGACTGCCCGATGGCGAACGTCGGCAAAGCTGGACGGCCCCCATTCCGCACGCAAGTTGTAAGGATTTGCCGGCATGCCTTCGTTGTCATCCTGGCCATAAGACAGCGCGTAGAATCCGAACAGGAACATTTTCTTGTAACGAAGGTTCGGTGCCACAAACAGTTGATGCGACCGGCTAAAGCCTGTCGTCTCGGACAATATCCGCTCGTCAGCATCGCCATACGGGTACACGCCGTCGATCGGAGTGTTGATGTTCCGCGTCCGCAATAGGTGAATACCGCGGCTTTCAATGTACTGGGCGCTGATGCGGAAGTAACTGTTGACCTGACGTTCGATGCCCACGCTGGCTTGTAGCGTCTGCGGAGCGCGCAAATCCTTTGCCAGTACTTGCAACTGCTGCGGCTGAAGACCAGTTTGTAGCTCGCTTGCCGAGGGTATGGCCGGATAGAAATCAGGGTTCAGAATCAAGTATGACTGCTGTGTGACGCCGTTGTAGCGCTCCGCTTGCAACGTCTGAGAGCTGGCGATCCGGTCGTAGAACATCCCCAAGCCGGCACGCAGCACGGTCTTGGCGCTGTTTTTGGCGCCGCCACCGATGCCCCACGCCAGGCCGAACCGCGGCGCCCAGTCCGCCAAATCGTGGATGTTGGTCTGCGCCTCATAACGCAGTCCGTAACTCAGGGTCAGATTGGACCGCACTCGCCAGTCGTCACCCGCAAAAAGCCCGGCATCGAACTGGTCGACCGTTGTCGTTGGCCTACCCGCGGTGAGACTGAATTGCGATGCGCCGCCGCCCAACGCCTGAATCTCTGACGCGGAGTAGCCGAAGCCTTCGAATAGCAACGTGCGGCGATACCGGTCGAGCGCGGTCAGTTGTATTTCAGTTCCGGCGATGGGCTGATTGTTCGCGTCCAGCTCCGGACCCTCGCCGCCGAAGAAGGTGTACGAGCCGCCGAAATTATTCACCGACGTATCTTTGTCGAATGATTCTCGCAGCCGCCCGCCCCACTTGAACGTGTGAGTCCGGTAAGTGAACGTCGTGGTATTGCTCAGTTCCAGGTTGTTTACGACGCTGCCCGATTTGCCGATCTGCGCTCCACCGCTCACAAACGCTCCCGCGACATTTATGGTGGGAACCGAATTGTTGCCGTCGTTGGCGTTCATGCTTCGCATGTATTGGAACCGGGTTTCGTTGATCGCGCGCGGGCTCAGGATATCGGTCTCCGTGATTTGTGCCGTGTTTTCGGTGCTGGTTTCGTTGTACGCCGTCGATGGCAGGTTGTAGTTGCCGACGCCTTCTTTATCCATGCCTATGCGAGTGAACTGATAACGCGCCACCAGCGTGTTATTGGCGTTGATCTTGTAGTCCAGTCTTGGGCTCACGGTATCGCGCGATTGCGGGGTGACAACCGCCTGATTCACGCTTTGCGGATTCAGATTGGAGTCCAGCGTGGTGGCAAGGATGAAGGCGTTCTCATCGACCGTGCGATGCTCGAAATCCAGGCCAAACGAAGCTTGGTTTTTGATGAGCGGGCCGCCCAGGCTTGCTCCAAAAAACGCCTGCTTGTAAGGCGGGAGTTGCGAACTTGTCAGCAGCGGGCTGCGGGAGTTGAAATCTTCGTTGTTATATTGAGCGAACGCCTGTCCGTGAAACGAATCTGAGCCCGGCTTGGTGAAGATCTCGATCCGGCCGAAGCCCGGGCGGTCATACTCGGCCGAGAATGGATTGGAGTTGATCCGCACTTCACGGATGGAAGCTTTGGGAGGCATGTTGCCGCCCGTGAAACCGTCGATGTAAATCTGGCCGCCACTCGGGCCAGCACCCGGACCAGCCATAGCTTGCAACTCCTGCTCCAATTCGTCTGGATCATCCGAAAGCATGGCCAGTTCCTTTTCTCCCAGCACCAGTGCCGTGCCGTTGGAAGCTGCGTCTGCGCTTACCTTGTTTGCTTCATCTTCGACGTTAACCACCTGCGTTTCGGTTTCGATCGTCAACTGTACGCCGAGTGCGGTGGGACCCTTGATCTCGAAGTCCTGCCTCTGGCTGACGGTGAATCCCTTGGCAATCACTCGCACCAGGTACTTTCCGGGACGCACCGAGGCGAACGAGTACTGTCCTGCGCCGTCAGCTTTGGCTCGGAATTCTCCTGTTGCGCTGCGTAGCTGGATCAGAGCGCCAGGCACCGATGCGCCCGAAGGATCCGTGATTGTCCCGTGAAGACTCGCCTGCGGCGACTGGGCCGGCAATCGGTGCGTCGCAAGATTCACGTCCAGCAAAAACAGGCACACAAGTAGCGGCTTCGGTATTGTCACACGCATATTTCGTTCTTTCTCTGAGTGGGTTGACTAGCGCCTGTGGTCTGCTATGGCGTCATTCCCGGAAGATCCAGCCCCTGGAGTGCGCCTGCCATCCCGCCTGTTCCGTTTCCATTCCCGGATGTGCCGGTACTACGATCCGTCTCGGCTCTCCCACCTGCTTGGTTGGAAGCCATTTGGATCAGCATTTCCGCGTTTGTCAGGAGCATGATCGCCGTGAGTTCGTCAGTCCGCGCGCCCTTTGTGCTTGAGACCACGAACTTCTGCCCCGGTTTCAGATCTTGCAACTGGGCGGTTGGCATGTGCTCGATCATCTGTGCCATGTCGGGTGGCCCACCGGGTCCCATTCCAGGGCCGCCCGCTGGAGGTGGCATGCCAGGCGGTCCACTCGAATTTTTTCCGCTCTCCGGCACACCACCTCCAGCACCCGGCGGGCCCGGGAAGTCCGGCATGGTTTTGATTTGGGAGTCGGCGGTGAGGCGGATGGTCAGCAGGCTGCCCGTTCCCCATTCCGTTGCGTGGATCTCTCTCGATTCCGCGCTGATGTTAGTGATGGTGCCAGCCTTGGTTTCGAAGGTCCCGAACACGACCTCCTCCGCAACGACTTTCGTTCCGTCCTCACTCTTCTGCCCGCGTGCACGTAGTTGATCGCCAATCTGAATCTCCGACAGGGAACTTGCAGAGGCATCGGCGAACTTAACCGAGTCGGGCCTATATCGGCGATAGATCGTGTGGTCAGTCAGCACGACAGTGGCTTGCATCTCCCCTTGAAAACTGCGCAATTTCAAGGTGATCTGATTTCCATTCTTGGCTGCCACTATGCCGGCAATCCCCCTCGTCGTCCAATCCTGGCGGTTAGCGTCATCACGTTTCGCAATGTCGAGAGCCGGCATCACAACGACTCGGCGGATCTCATTCGTGCCGGGTTTGAGCACCACCAACACTCGGTCCCCGACGGAGATCCCCGCCGTGGTCATCGGCTGCGCATTCCTTAAATCTTTTTCCCCGGGCGCAACGCGTTCGACAATGGTATCCGCCGTCAATGTCGCGACCACTGGGCCGCCGTTCTCTGGTCTGATATCCAACTCGGCGGCTTCAGCCTTGATTGCGCTAACGGTTCCAACCAGCCGAACCGGGTTGTTGGTCTGCGCCTGGGCCACGCAGAAGAAGGCCATCACGGCGGCAAACCAGAAAACTGTTCCTTTCACAGTTCAATTTAACGACAGACAACCCACCGCAACACCTTAAGTTTTGTAAAAGCCGTGGTTGCCGTAAGTACTGGTCTGGCTGGCGGTTGGGTTGCACCAGGAGGGAACTGCTCGCGTGACGCTTGCCGGGGTCTCTTTTGCTCCCCGTTCTTCGGTATACTACCAGAGTTCGGGCGTATTCGGTCTCTTACGGAGGCACGGCCGGGCGGAATCCGTCTCCCCGGCAATCCAGAAGTGTCGCGCCGGAGAATTGTGAAGTTTTGTGAAGTGCGTACCGCGTAAAGGGCGAGCATCCGTCGATTGACCTCAGACCAAAAGCACAGGGAAAAATACGCAAGAAAAAATTGGCCGCGCGCGGTGCGACTGCAACGCCGGAGTGCCCTTGATTCGCCTTGGCTATCGAATGGCCAGGGAGGAGCCAGCAATTTGGGGGTCGATGTTAAGTGGTGATCAGAAAAATCACGGCCGTAATGGTGTTCCTTGGCGGCCTGGTCGCATTTGGGCAGGAATCGGCAACGCTCACGGTCACGGTATTTGACCAGAGCGCGGCCCTCGTACCGGGTGCCGCATTAGTTCTAACAGACCTGCGCCGCGGCATCGTCACCCAGGCAGAAACTAACGGAAACGGCTTTGTCGTTTTCGATTTTCTGCAGCCGGGCGAGTATTCTCTTGATGCCAGTAAAGCCGGCTTCGATAAGTACCATCTGAACCAGTTGACCCTGAACGTCCGCGACCGGCAAATCTTTCGCATAGATCTCCACGTCACCGCGGCAGCCGGGGCGAGCGTGCAAGTGACAGCCAAAGCCGAAACGGTTTCGAGCGAGGCTGCTCAGGGCGTCTCGGTGAACAACACTTATCTCGAGAACCTGCCGGTAAACGGGCGGAATGCCGACTCGCTGATCCTGATGGCACCCGGAATTACATCAGCGGCAGGCGGTAAGGGCGACGGTGGCTTTAATGCGAATGGGTTGCGCTCGAACACCAACTACTACACTTTGGACGGCGTGAGCACGAATAGTCCGCCTTCGGGAGCCGGTGGTTTCGGGGGGGGCGGCGGCGGGTTTGGTTTTGGAGCGGGCCCTGCCGCTATTCCTGGCGCAGGTTCGCCGACAGACATGATCTCGATCGACGCTCTGCAGGAAATGAAGGTGCAAACCTCGTCGTTTGCGCCGGAGTTCGGCCGCTCGCCGGGAGCGCAGGTCGTGATGACCAGCCGAGGCGGCACCAACAACCTTCATGGGGCGCTCTATGACTACGTGCGCAACAACGCCTTCGATGCAAACGACTGGTTCGCGAATGCCGGGGGATACCCCAAGGCTGAGGAGCGGCAGGAGCGTCCAGGCGGAGTACTGGGCGGGCCAATCATAGAAAACAAGACGTTTTTCTTTGTTGCCTTCGAGAAGCTCACCCTTCATTCGCCACAGTCGATCGTCGCCGACGTGCCGGATGTGGCGTCCCGGGAAGCAGCCCCTGCGGCTTTGCAGCCGTTCATAAATGCATTTCCACTTCCCAACAGCGTAGAGCTGGGAAACGGGGCTGCCGAGTATCGGGCTGTGATCTCTAATCCCTCGGGAAGCGATACCGCCAGCGCCCGGATTGATCACATTCTCAATCCGAGCACTACCTTGTTCGCCAGGTTCAGCCTGACGTGGTCCAACTCCCAGCAGCGCGGTTCTGATTCGACCACACCCAACATCGTGCAGAGCCAGTCTACCCACTCTGATGCGATCACTACCGGGGCCACGCACATGTTCGGTGGGGACTTGCTGAACGATGTGCGGGTGAACTACTCCAGGTCGTCCGCTGGTGGGTTCACCACGATGGACAGTTATGGCGGCGCCACGCCCCTGCCGGGTTCGCTGGTATTCCCGACCGGCTTCACCAGCGCGGACGCTTCCTTTAACTTAAGCATTCTCGGCTTTGCAGGCTACTCGTTAGGGGGCCACACGGCCAACACCCAGCAGCAGGTGAATATCGTTGACAGCCTGTCCAAGGTGCGTGGCAAACACAATTTGAAGGCGGGCGTGGACTACCGGGAGATCCTACAGACGAACGGCCGGCTTCCCTTTACTGAAAGCGCTTCGTTCAATGGCGTTACCGGCAATGACCAGGCGTTTTTGACGGGTGTGGCTCTGAATGCCCAGGCCGCTTCGAATTTGACGACTGTCTACCCGACTTATAGAAACTTTTCATTGTACGGTCAGGATACATGGCGCGCCACGGATCGAACCACCGTGACGTACGGACTGCGCTGGGATGTCAACCCTGCTCCCACGGCTCGAGAGGGACCAGCACCTTTTGCCTTATCGAATTCCACCGTCGCCGGGGTCACCCAGAATCAACCTCTGTACCCGACCACGTGGCTCAACGTGGCGCCGCGGATCGGCGTGGCCTACCTCTCGGATGACAAACCGGGACACGAGATGACGCTGCGCGCGGGCGCCGGACTCTTCTATGACACTGGCTATGGGTCGATCGAATCAGCGTTCAATGGGGCGCCGTACTCGAGTGTGTACACGTACTCGGATGCAAATTTCCCCTTGACTCCTTTTGAGCTCGGGCCTCCTACTTTGCCGCCGACACGCCCTTACGGGCAAATCACGACCGGCGACCCAGGCCTGAGTGCACCCATGGTCTATCAGTGGGACGGCACGTGGGAGAAGAACTACGGCGCGGGACAGACGTTGGCCGTGAGTTTCGTGGGAACAAAAGGCAGCAACCTGCTGCGAACAGAGACTACGCCCACGTTCTCCGGCGCCTACAGCATTCTGCGAGAGGTAACCAACGGAGCTGAGTCCATCTACAATGGCTTGCAAGTGCAGTTTCGCCGGCGCCTCAGCGCCAGTTTCCAAACGCAGATAAGCTATACGTGGTCGCACTCGATCGATACCGCTTCGACCGATTCCGGATTCGGCGGTGGCTTCGCTAGCTTGTTTACCACCGGCGAGCGCGGCTCATCAGATTTCGACGTCAGGCACAGCGCGAACTTCTCGGGGTCCTGGAGGTTGCCTGCCCCGGCCAATGGGCTCATCTTCTATCCTTTGCGGCACTGGTACCTCGATTTTCTCGGCACTGCACGCAGCGGTCTACCATTCGACATCCAAGGTGTCAGCAGCACGACCAGCAACTCGACTTCATCGAGCTCCAGCAGCACGACGAACCCCGGCCTGTTCGCGAATGTGCGACCTGACTGGAATGGCCTGCCTATTTGGATCTCAGATCCAAAAGTCCCGGGAGGACGGCGTCTGAACCCTGCCGCCTTCTTCATTCCAACTGGTTATCAACAAGGGAATCTGGGAAGGAATTCTTTCCGCGGTTTCTCGCTAAACCAATTAGACCTGGCCGTCCGGCGAATGATTCCCCTCACCGAGCGCTTCAAACTCAACCTCGCGGCCGAGGGGTACAACGTTCTCAACCACCCGAACTTCGCCAATCCCACGCCGCTTGAAGGAGGCAACCTGTCCAGTCCGGACTTCGGTATCATGACGCGCATGGTGAACCAGGCGTTCGGCGGCAGTGCGAACGCGCTCTACCGGACCGGCGGACCCAGATCTATGGAGTTCTCATTACGTTTGCAGTTCTAAAGGCCCGGAGAAGCTGATTGATGACACTTGGTATTGTTCGGAAGACTGCTTTTTGCGTCTGGTTCGTTCCCGCAATTTTTCTTTTTGCCGCGGATGATTCAGAGCCGCTGATCCGGCGTCTGTCGTTTGGTGTACGAGGTGAAGCGTTTCCATTGCGCCTGTTCAACATACATGACTTCGAAACCTCGACGACCCAGCCGATCGCCGATTACACTTACAGCGCAAGTACTAGCTCATCGAAAGTCGGGCTCGGGCCCACCGCAGAATACAGATGGACGAACCACTGGTCGTTCGGAGTCGAGCTTAACTTTCATCACGCGGATTACCAGGGGACAATCGTAGAGCTCAGCGGCCTCCCAGGTTCCAACTCGCCCACCGACAACCGTCTGCCTACAACCACCACGGACACAACCCAAGCCAATTATTGGGATATCCCGCTTCTCGCCCACTATTACGGTCTGCCGCCGCGATCGTACCTCGCGCGAATTCCACAAAAGTGGCTCAACCGGATGTATGTCTCCGCGGGCCTGGAGTTCCAACACGTGGGAAGGGTCCGGACCGGAAATGCGATTTCCTATGCGGACGGCTCCACGGCTTACAACGAGATTCCGGACAAGCCGCATCTGGGCAACCAGCCTGGATTGGTCGTGGGCATCGGTCTTCGCTTCATTGACGAATTTCATATTAAAGTGACGCCCGAGATTCGGTTTATCCGCTGGGAAGGGGCCACCTTTCAAGGGCCGTCATACCATTCGGTGGTGAACCAGTTGGAGGGAGGCCTGGGCCTGTCGTTCTAGGGGGGTAAAAAGGCGAAACAACAATGGAATCCAAAGTAGCGACGCTTGTCTTGACTGCCTTGCTGATGCCGGCCCTCGCGCGTTCGCAATCGATCGTCCGCACTATTCTCGGTGGCTCGCCGGATGGAGGCCAAGCGCTCGCGGCGACGCTGAAGGAGCCCTCCGCGGTAGTGAGCGACAAGAATGGCAACGTGTACGTGGCGCTCAAAGGCGCTTTTCAGGTGGTCGAGATCAGTCCCGGCGGCACAGCCACGGTGGTAGTGGGCACCGGAATCCAAGGTTCAACGGGCGACGGCGGTCCAGCCCTTGAGGCGACGCTGTCTACACCAGTGGCTCTTGCGGTGGATTCGGCCGGCAATCTTTACATCGCCGATTCCGGCGCGAATAACGTCCGGAGGGTCGGCACCGACAGGGTAATTAACACGATCGCAGGCAACGGATATAGCGGTTATGCCGGTGATGGGGGCCCGGCTAACGAAGGGAGCCTCAATAGCCCGTCGGCGTTGGCGTTCGACTCGAGCGGCGATCTTTTGATCGCCGATTCCGGAAACAATGTGATTCGAATGGTCACGCCGAATGGAACGATCACCACGGTCGCCGGAAATGGATCGGCGGGCTCGAATGGCGACAATGGGCCGGCGCTCCAGGCCTATCTCGATTACCCCCAGGGTGTGGCGGCGGACAGCGCTGGCAATGTTTACATTTCCGACAGCGGCAACGACTGGATCCGCATAGTCTCCCCGACTGGAACCATCAGCCGCTTCGCGGGCGCCAATACATCGGGTGCTTTCGGTGGCGGCGCCGATCCCTCGATTGCGTTGAATGCCACTTTAAGGAATCCAACAGGTTTGGTCCTGGATAAAGCGGGCAATGTTTATTTCATTCAAGCTGGCGCTGACCAGATTAGCCGCATCACAACGGATGGTAAGATCGCCAACTTCGCTGGTACGGGCTCAGGCAGCGGCGCCTCAGGCGATGGTGGGCTGGCGCGCTTCGCCAACATCAGCGTTCAGGGGATAGCCTTCAATCCACAAGGCAACCTGTTGATTGCGGACGGCGCCAACAATCGAGTGCGTATCGTCAACACGACGAATAACATCATCAATACCCTGGCGGGCACCGGTCTAGCCTCCTACAACCCGCAGGGATTTGCTTTGCAAGGAGACGTCCTCTATTTTTCGGACACCTCCGCCAACCGCGTACGGAAATTCAATCTGACGACCGGTGAAACCGGGGTAGTGGCAGGCGACGGTGAGGCAACGTTCGCGGGCGATGGGGGTGCTGCCGTCAGCGCTAGCTTGGACGCTCCAATCGGCCTGGCTCTCGACGGATCAGGAAACCTGTATATTGCCGATTCAGGGAATGAGCGAATTCGCCGCGTGACGCCTGACGGCATAATCAGCACAATTGTGGGAACCGGCACTGCGAGTTCCACGGGCGACGGGTCTGCCGCCACTAACGCCACCATCGATGGCCCTTCCGGCGTGGCCGTGGATAGTTCCGGGAATCTCTTCATCGCCGAGCGAGCAGGTCAGCGGATCCGTGAAGTCAATTCCGGGGGAACGATATCAACAATAGCCGGCACGGGGACAGGAGGGGCGCCGTCCGCTGAAACCGGCAACGCCCTTGATGAGGAGCTCTACTACCCCGAAGGACTCACAGTGGAGCCCGACGGAAGCCTCCTGATCGCCGATTCCGGCAATGACCGGATTCGACGCTGGACCAAAGACGGAACAATCACGACCGTGGCTGGTTCCTTTGCCAGCGGTTCCTCCGGGGATGGCGGGCCGGCCACATCCGCAGCACTAGCGAGCCCCAGCGACGTCACGATCGATTCCTACGGAAACCTGTACATTGCCGATACCGAGAATCAGGAGATTCGACGCGTGACAACGGACGGGATCATTAACACTGTTGCGGGGAATACTACGGCGGGTTACAACGGCGATGGGAGTCCGGCCACTGCCATTGAGCTCAATGGACCGGCGGCGGTGATCCCCGGCCCCGGTTGCAGCGTCCTGATCGCCGATACCCAAAACCAAATCCTTCGTCAACTTTGGCCCGCTGTCAACTACACGATTACGTCGGCTCCAGCCGGGCTCCAAATCACCGTCGATGGGCAAATATCGGTGGCGCCGCTCGTTGTGAGTCTTCTGCCAGGCACACAGCACCAAATTGGCGCGCCGGGCACTCAGGCCGGCACTCTTGGCACGCAGTATCTGGCTTCGGGCACGCAGACTATCAGTGTGCCGTGCGGGATCGCAAGTGCCGCCGTGGCCGTGAATTTCAGTACGCAGTACTCCCTTACCATTACCGCCGATGACGGCGGAAGTGTTTCCCCCGCGGCGCAGTGGCAGGATGCCGGAGCGAGTGTTGTGCTCACTGCGACGCCGGCAACCGGATTCGTCTTCGCTGGATGGGAAGGCAACTGCAGCGGCACCGGTGCGTGCCAACTCTCGATGAATGGCCCCAAGAACGTAAAGGCGGACTTTGCGCCAGCCAACGTCCAGCAAGGCATAATCTCGGCCGGAGGCGTGGTTGGCGGAGGCTTGAGCACTCCGCCAGTGAAAGCGCTTTCCTCGAATGCAATCGCTGTCGTGCTGGGTCAGGGCTTCGCGCCCGCTGGAATCACTGCCACGGCTGGACCAGGCAACCTGATCAACGGCAACGTTTCGACTGAGCTGATCGGGGTATGTGTGTTGGTGGGCGGCACTGCGGCACCGGTGCTAGCCGTGACACCGACTCAGATCAACTTCCAGGTGCCGCATATCCCGGTTTCGGGAACGGTTACAGTGCAGGTCGTGACTGGCTGCGGAACTGCGAACCAAGTTAGCAGCGCCGCGGTAACCGTGCCCGCACAGAGCGCGACGCCGGAGTTCTTCTACTATGTGCAGAACGCCAGCGGCCAAAACCCTATCGCCGCGATCAATACATCGACAGGCGTCGATGTTGGATCCCCGGGACTGTTGCCGGGCGCTACCTTCGCGCCCGCCAAACCCGGCGATGTGATCACTCTATATGCCACCGGCTTGGGGCTTACTAGTCCTCGTTTCGCCCCGGGCGAATTTCCTCCCAAGGCGAGTCCCATCATAGGCAAGATCTCGGTCTCCGTAGGCTCAACAAAGCTGGATCAGGCCGACATCCTGTATGCGGGTGTAGCGCTGTCACAAGTGGGCCTTTATGAGATCAACATTCGCTTGCCGGACTCTATTCCTAATGGCAATCTGCCCGTCACGGTTTCGGTGAACGGATTCGCATCCCCCGCCGGCGGCTACATTACCGTCCAGCAGTAGATGCCCCGTCCGGTGGGTTTCAGCCCAGCAGGCTGACGCTGGTGCCGGCCGTGCTCGAGATCGAGGACGTAGTGGAATCGGTATTCTGCGAGTTCGAAGAGTTGTGATGATGGCGGTGGTGGCCAGAGACAGCCTGGGTGGTGCCTGATTGCAGTTGGCTGTCCACTAAGGATTGGGCGTCCTGCTGGAATTTGCTAAAGGCACTCTGCGCTGCGGAGAGATCTCCCGATTGCAGAGCTGCCCCGATTGCCTCGAAATCGGATTCCAAGGGATTGTCGCTGGTGCTGCTCGAACTGCTGCTCGAACTGTTGGTTCCGAACAATTTCTGCAGTGCCGCGTAAGCCTTCTTAGCTCCCGAGAGATCGCCGGACTGCAGACCACTCGACAACTGGCTGAAATATTGTTGGATTTGCTGCGCCGTATTCTGTGTGCTTTGTAGGGCAGCAGAACTCGAAGAGATGCTTGAAATCGTCATGATTACCTCAATGGTCCCCTCTTTCTATATCGCATTTTAGTGGGGAGGCTTGCATGAATTATTGTCAAGATTTGTAGTTAATTCATATAAATTGGGATATTTTACGGCATAAATAATGCCGATCATAGTCGGTCGCGAATGAGATATCAACCAAAGAGGAGCGCCGGTTGCGGTCCAGAGATCCGCACCGCTGTATTGTAAAGTATTGTTAAGCGTATTCTGAGCCTAGCCCCCATTCTGCAATTCTAGTGTTGGAAGGAGCTTTCGTACGGCTGGGAAATTCCTCAACGAGCCACCCGGTATCGCGGAAACTGGCTCTATCCGAGGGGAGCCAACGATCCTTTTGATTGATGACGACGTGGAGTTGTGTTCCCTGATGTCGGCGTTCTTTGCGCAGCACGGATTCTCAATCCTGGCGGAACATGACGGCACACGTGGATTGGCGCGCGCCTTTGAGCACCGGTTCGATCTTGTCGTGCTGGACGTTATGATGCCCGGCCTGGATGGCTTCGAAGTTTTGCGCCAGCTTCGGCGGCGAAGTTCCGTACCGGTGGTCATGTTGACGGCGCGCACCGCGCAGGTGGATCGTATCGCCGGTTTGAATGCCGGTGCCGATGATTATCTTCCGAAACCGTTTGGCCCAGACGAGTTACTCGCGCGCATCCGGGCGGTATTGCGGCGCGCTGGACAACTGCCGGCCCGGAAACCGGACGTTCTGGAGGTCAGTGGAATCCGCTTGCATTCGGGCACACGCGAAGTGTGGCGCGGCGAAAAAGAGGTCTCTCTGACGTCGGTTGAATTCGACATTCTCGATATGTTGATGCGCTCAGCGGGCAGAGTAGTCTCACGGGACGAACTCGCGGCAATTCTGTATCAGCGCGAAGCCTCACCCTATGAGCGTTCGCTGGACGTGCATGTGAGCCACCTGCGAAAAAAGCTCGAACACAAGGATCGCGGTCTCATCCGGACGATTCGCGGTGTTGGATATATGTTCTGTATCTAGCAGCAGGAAACGTGCGATGCGATCGATTCTCGCCAAAATATTGTTTTGGTCCTTTGGAACGCTTGTCGTTTCGCTGATTGCCTTCGTAGCGATCTCGTCCTCGATTTCGTCGAGGGCGGTTCGCAGGGGCGAGCCCTTCGGGGGCCTTCCGGTCATGCAACTTGAAGACGCCAGGGAAGCCTTCGAATCAGGCGGGCCCGAGCGCCTTAAAGGTTATATGCAGCGGTTGAACCGGTTCTTTCCCGGAGACCACTTTCTTACCGATGGCGCCGGGAGAGACTTGCTGACTGGCGATGACCGTTCCGCTTTGCTGGCACAATCGAAGTCTTCGTGGGACACGCGGCGCTTCTTTAAGAACCGCGTGGTGATCGCCCGGCCATCAGAAGACGGGAAGTACTGGTTCGTGGTTATCATGGGGCCGCCCATCAGCATATGGAGCTTCGTGCCCTACTATCTTCTGATTCTCGGGGCGGTCGCTCTGCTCTGTTACATTCTGGCCGTCAGCCTGGCGGCTCCGCTTAGAGCATTGGGAAGGACGGTGGAGCAGTTTGGCCGGGGAGACCTGGCTGCGCGCGTGAAGTCCACGCGGAGAGATGAAATCGGCGAGTTGGCGCGATCGTTCGACGAGATGGCGGATCGAATTCAAACTTTGCTCACCGCCGAGCGCCGGTTGCTGCAAGATGTCTCTCACGAGCTGCGGTCGCCATTGGCCAGGCTGAGCTTCGCCATCGAATTGACAAAGACCGCCGAGAACCGTGAACTGGCGGTGGCACAGCTCAAGAAGGAAATGGACCGCTTGAACAGCCTGGTCGGCGCGCTGCTTCAGGTCACCCGTGTAGAAGGGGACCCTTCCTCGCAGAATCTCGAGAACCTCGCACTGGATGAATTGCTGAAGGAAATTGTCAATGATTGTTCCATTGAAGCGGATGCCCGTAACTGCCATATTCAACTAAACAACGGACCAAACCTATTGATGTGCGGGGATCGCGAGTTGCTCCGCCGAGCCATCGAGAACGTTCTTCGCAATGCGATCCACCATGCTCCCGACGGCACTTCCATCGAAGTTGATCTCGGGTCCGTTGCATCGAATGCACGCATCACGGTTCGAGACTGCGGCGCGGGAGTTCCAGAGGGACTGCTCGGTGACATCTTCAAGCCGTTCTTCCGAGTAGACGCCTCCAGAAACGGTGCTAGCGGCGGCGTTGGGTTGGGTCTTGCAATTACTCAACGCGCGGTGACCCTGCATCACGGGCGGATATGGGCAGAGAATGTAAATCCCGGTCTTCTTATCTGTATGGAACTCCCGGTTGTGGAGCCAGGCGGGACAGAACGGCTGTGACCCACCTCAATCTGTTTCTCGCCAGTGTTGCGTCTGCTGGGCGTTTTATTTAGGTTCCTCGATCGCCAGTATCTGGTCCGCCGCCACATTCCGCAGTATCTGACGAATACCGCTGGGCCACTTAATTTCTATCTCGCGAATCGTCTTCGAGGCGCCCAAGCCGAAGTGGACACGTGAATCGCTCGAGCAGGCATAGCCGACGGCGGTGGTCACCTCGTTGTATTGTTTCAGCCCATCCTCGCCCGTGATCCGGATTTGCGCTCCCAGTCCCATGCGGTTGCTCTTGGTCCCGATCAGCTTTAAGAGAATCCAGTGGTTACTGTTGCGCGAAATGTTGTGAAAGTACCGCGCCGGACCATTGAGGATAGTGACTACGGCATCGATGCGCCCGTCGTTATCTATGTCACCGAACGCCGCTCCGCGATGCGGTGCGGCCTGTTGGAAGCCGGGCCCGGCTTCGGCGCTCACATCCTGAAACTGGCCGTTGCCGAGATTTCGAAATATAGTGTTGGGTTCTTCATAGGTGCGGCTGGAGAACATCGCCACGTTATCCAGAACATTGCCTCGTGCCACGAAAAGATCTTTCCAGCCGTCGTTGTCGAAGTCGAAGATTCCGTTCGACCAGCCGGACATATTGCGCGTCTTCAGCAGATGGCTTTTGCCGGTGATCTCGTTGAATTCGCTGCCGCCGTTCTGATAGAGCGGGAACGTTTCGTTCTCTATGGCGGTGTGCCAGATATCCGGACGGCCGTCGTTGTCCACGTCCTTGAAATCGGCCCCCATGCCGGAGATGGCGCTGGCACTTTCCGGGCAAGCGACGCCGCTTTCGAACGCGACCTCCTCGAATTTCTTGCCGCCGATGTTGTGAAACAGAAAGTTGGGGAGAGTATCATTGGCAACGAAGATATCCATGAATCCGTCTCCGTCGTAGTCGGCCATCACCGCGCCCATTCCCTTGCCATAGTACTTGCTGATGCCCGTTTCAGCGGATACATCGGTGAAGGTGCCGTCGCCATTGTTGCGGTAGAGCGTGTTGGGGAGTGGCTCGTAATTCCTGGGATCGCAGTAGCTGCGCGCTTCGGGTTTGGGGCCACAGAAGCGGTCTTTGTTGACCTCCCACTTGCAGTAATTCGATACGAACAGGTCGGGGAGTCCGTCGTTGTTGTAGTCAATCCACAGGGCCGAAACCGACCACATCTTCTTGCCATCCAGAACGCCGCCGCCCACACCGGCCTTGTCGGTAACGTCCGTGAAAGTGCCGTCGTGATTGTTATGGAAGAGCTGGTTCTTGGTCACATTGACGACGTAAAGATCGGGCCAGCCGTCATTGTCGTAATCGCCCACGGCAGCTCCCATTCCATAGCCAGCGCCAGCGACGCCCGCCTTGGCCGTGACGTCGGTGAAGGTGCCATCGCGGTTGTTGTGGTAGAGGCGATTCCAGTAGACGGAACTCTCTTTCTGGAGCGATGGTATGGCCGCGCCGTTGACAAAGTACACATCCAGATAGCCATCGTTATCGTAGTCGAACAGCGCGACGCCGGCCACCATCGTCTCCGGTTGATTCTTGTTCGGCGTGGGAGAGCTGTTGGAGACGAAATTCAGGCCCGACCGTTGGGCAATCTCCTCAAACACGATGGGGCCCGCGACCGGCGCGGCGAGGACTCCGCAGGTCACGGCTGCGATCAGGATGGAACTCTTCATCGTCAGTCCGCAAGACCCTCGTAACCGGTATGATACCTTGTTTGTCGGTGAACGGTCTGAAACGCGCGCTGCTCTTTGCAATCTCTGCCGTTTGTGTCCTTTGGTCCCTGGCTCTCTCGCCTGGAAAGCCCGCCACGCCAGTGAAACGTCCGGGATTCATCGATGTCCGATCCCGATCGAAGTTCTCCTATGTCTCAAACAACAGTCTGACCGGCCCAAAGTACTTTCCGCAGCCGATGTGCGGTGGGGTTGCGATCTTTGATTACGACAACGATGGTCGCTTGGACATCTTCTTCACGAACGGCGCCAAACTCCCCGACCTGAAGAAGACGGACACGTCCTACTACAACTGCCTTCTGCGGCAGAAAAGCGACGGCACATTTGAAGATGTGACCGCTAAGGCGGGCCTTGCCGGAGAAAACCTCGATTTCAACTTTGGCGTCGCGGTCGGAGACTACGACAACGATGGCTTCGAGGATTTATTCATTTGTAGCGCGGGCAAAAACGTGCTCTACCATAACAACGGAGACGGCACTTTTACGGATGTAACTGCGGCTTCCGGCATTGGCGGCAAACCCCCCAACACACTCAGCGTTGCCGCTGCATGGTTCGACTACGACAACGACGGCCTGCTGGATCTCGTAGTTTCCAACTACACCCTCTGGACACCGCAAACCGACATCCGCTGTACCATGGGCGGCCGCGATTACTACTGCGACCCGCGGCGTTACACCAGTGTTCCCCATCGGCTGTACCACAACCTCGGCCACGGCAAATTCGAAGACGTGACGGAAAAATCGGGCTTTGGAGCCGCACCCGGCAAAGGTATGGGCATTTGCATCGCAGATTTTAACGATGACGGCTGGATGGACGTATTCATTGCTAACGACACGGACCCAAATTCAATATTCATCAACCAGAGGAACGGTACGTTCGAGGAGAAGGGTCTGGAGTTGGGTGTCGCTTACAACGAGAACGCTCACACCGGCTCATCCATGGGATGTGACGCCAAGGACTTTGACAACGATGGCAAGGTCGATATCTTTTACAACAACCTGATAGGCCAGGTGTGGTCCCTGCTGCGCAACCGCGGAGACCTCTTCGAGTTTTATTCCTACAACTCGAAGATCCAAAAGCTAAGCGTACCCTACTCGGGTTGGAGCAATGGGTTCATCGACTACAACAACGACGGGTGGAAAGACATCTATTCCTCCAACGGCGATGTGGATCAGGTGGATGAAAACTCCGCGCAGCATGACACGATGTTCGAAAACGTAGACGGCAAGTCGTTTATTGATGTCTCCGGCGACATGGGCAAGGACTTTCTGCATAAGGGCTACCAGCGTGGTTCCGCGTTCGGGGACTTGAACAACGACGGGGCGCTAGATATCGTCGTGACCTCGCTGAACGAGCCGCCCCGCATCTTGATGAACACGGCTGACAGCGGTAATCACTGGCTGATGGTGAGTCTCGTCGGCCGTAAAAGTGCGCGGGACGCGATTGGCGCAAAGCTGAAGTTGACCACAGCTTCGGGCAGGACCCTGTACAACCACGTCGCCATCAGCGTAGGGTTCATGTCATCGAGCGACAAAAGGGTCCATTTCGGTTTGGGTTCAGAGACAAAGATCAGCTCACTCGAAGTCCGGTGGCCCAGTGGGATTGGCCAGATTCTGCGGGATCTCTCCGCCGATCAGTTGCTGAGGATAGAAGAACCTGCCGTGAAATGACTCGCGGCCGAGAATCCGTCTTCGAATTCGTGCTCTTCAGCGAATTTCAGCGCTCTGCAGTGCGGCGTCGAGACTGAGCAGCGGGTACGCAACCCCGTAGGCTGGTGGCATCGGTACTTTTGCCAACCGAGCCGAGAAGTAAAAGGTACTGCCCTTGCCTGGTTCGCTGTCTACCTTTAGTTGGCCGCCCATCCGCTCCACCAGCCGGGCGCAAATCGTCAAGCCTAATCCAGTACCGCCGTGTTTCCTCGTTGTGGAGCTATCGGCTTGACGGAAGGCTTCGAATATCAGTCCTATTTTCTCTGGCGGGATACCGGGGCCGGTGTCCCGAACGGCAAAGTGGAGGCACGCCGTGCTCTCGTCTTGCGATTCTATTTGAACGTCCACCCGGACGGAACCTTCGTCCGTGAACTTGACCGCATTGCCGAGCAGGTTCAATAAGATCTGTCGCAGCCGCAATGAATCCACCAGCAGACGATCCGGGACCTGAGGGGAAACGCTCGCGGTGAGTTGCAGACCCTTCTTGCCGGCCGCCGGCTCCAGCAGATGTACAACGTCCTGGATGAGGGCAGGTACCGAAACCGGAACGGGGTCTAGTTCCAAACGGCCAGCTTCGATCTTCGAGAGATCCAGAATCTCATTGAGAATCGACAGCAAGGATTCCGCGGCAGTCATCACGTCACCTAAGTATTCCCGCTGTTCCTCACGCGAGTCAGTCTCCATCGCCAGGCCGGTCATTCCCATGATGGCATTCATGGGCGTTCGAATCTCGTGGCTCATGTTGGCAAGGAATTCGCTTTTTGCGCGGTTGGCTTCTTCGGCGGCTTCCTTGGCTTTCTGCAGCGCCTCCTCGGCTCGCCTGCGTTCGGTAATGTCGATGCCAACCGCACCGAGATATCGCTCGCCAAACGCCTCTACGGGAAACTTGAGAAACAGCACATCCCGCTGAGTCCCATCCGGCAGCGGCATAATCTGCACAAACTCCCCGGTTTTGCCGGCCGTAAGCACTTGCCGATCATACTCAGAATACAGCTTCGCGTTTTCGGGAGACAGCCAATCGAAAGCCGTGAGTCCCCGAATTCCGGGATAGAGCATCGCATCCAGGCGCTTGTTGGTATAGACGTACCTGCCATCAAGATCCTTCATGAACGCGTACGTTGGGCTGTTGTCCATGAAGGCCGAGAAGCGCACGTGTGCCTCCTGCAGCGCCTGCTCGGTCAGCTTGAGAACGCTAAAATCCATTAGGGCTCCAATCACTCGCTGTGGTTTGCCGTTGCGGCCCCGCAGCACATACGCTCGATCGTAGACGGAAGCATAGGAGCCATCGAATTTGCGGAAACGATACTCACACGACACGGTGTCCGAGTCGCCTTGTTTGGCGGCAAGCAGGCTGGCTGCAACTCTGTCCCAGTCATCGGGGTGAACGTGATCGCGCAACCAGGCGCGGGTGTTTTCCACTTCGTCGGGTGCGTATCCGAACGTCGCATAAAAACTGTCGCTCCGCCAGACATCATTCGTCGTGAGGTTCCAGTCCCAAAGGGAGTCGTTGGTCGCTCGCTGGATGTATTCGAAACGCTGTTGAAGGGCGGCTTCACTCTCGAGCCGCCGCCGGATGGTCTCGGTCTGCTGATGCACGCGGCGGCGCAGGGCCATCACCCAGGCCAACACTGCCAGAATGGGCCCGCCCGTGAATACGAGCACCATCCGCGTGTGTCTTGCTGTCCACCAGGACGGGCGTTCCAGCACTACCACGTCTTGGGTAGAGCGCAGAAGCACATCAAAGCCGCTGGGATCCTGGTTTTCGTCCACCTCCACTGAGCAGACGCCCGTCAACTGCAGCAGACTGCCGGACTTGATGTCCGGGAACGCGTGCCGTCCGGCGGGCTCCAAAATATTTGCTGCAAAACTGATACCACCAGACTGCAGCAACAGGACCTCCACATGCTGCCGGTGCGAAACGTCAATGAGGCGCCCCGTGATCCGTATTAGTTCCGCATCGTGGCTGCCATCGAGAGCTTGCCCGGCCGACACGGCAACGGGACTGATGGGCGTGCCGGTACCAATGCGCCGAAATGTGGCGTGCTCCAGAATCGGCCCGTACTGACCCAATGCAGGAAAACCCACCACGTCGACTCGATCACCGATGTTGACGGCGGTCATTTGCTTGGTCTTGACGAGGATGCCCAGTGCTTGATCTCTCACGAACAGTGCCCAGCCCGGATGTCGCAGTGTGACTACGCCCTGGATTCGTACCCGGTGAATCGAGCCGAGTTCGAATGCCGGTTGCAGGATGCTGCTGACGCTAATAACAGGTAACGCAAAGTTATCCGCCTGACGTGGCTCGATAATCGTAATGTCGGCGAGGCTCGGAACCAGTACTCCTAGAGCGATGAATTGGTTTCTGGGGTTGTAGAATCCGCCGCACGTGCCCCGGATGCGAACGCGCGCGTCCACCACATTGGCCGGCGCCGACGCAACGTTGGGAACGAATGCCTGGAACCGTGCGGCGCCAGCCGCGATCTCAAGCTTCACGCCGCCTTGGTACGGATCTGCCGCAAGCACGATGCCTTCCACCTCAATCCGCCAGGAGTCCAGCTTGCCGGACATGAGCTCTTCGGCGGACACGATGCGTGGAGCCGGTAACGGCCCTTCGGAGAGAACACGTATCTCAGCATCTTGTACATCGGGTTTCAAGTCCGTGCCTCTGGTGACTCCTTGGATTTCGACTACCTGACCGGCACGTAAGCCCAAGTTTGGCTTCGGCGGCGCGACATACACAGCCGCTGTGGAGTCCTGGACGAACAGGTCGTAGTGAGGGCTGTCATAATACGTGACCACGGCACGTATGTGTACTGGGTAACGCTGGGCCGCCTTGTCCTGTGTGAGCGTCCGAATCTGCGCGACGTGAGTAAGGGGTGGGCGGATGGCGCCAGGCTCAGCATGCAGTGATCCGCTGCATACAACCGGGAATGACGCCAGCAGAAGGGTGGCCCCCCAACCTGCGCTCGCGCGCCGTTTTCTCCCGACCGCGGACCTCATTTTGGTTACCGCCGCGCCCTCGGCAAACTAGTCTGCTGTTCCGGCACAGGACAGGTGCCGGGTACGTGGGCCAATGCTCTCCTGTGGCGATAGTAGCGGACGCAGCCCGGACGGGCAATACTCCGTTCGACTGATATCCGCGGTTAGCTGTGCACGTACTTGGATTTGTTTCCTTAACTCGCTGTTCAGCTTTGGGGTCACTCCAGTAGATATGATGGTCTCCTAGTGAAGTTGTTATCCCGGATCGGCAAAACGGTTCTCGCCGCGTCGCATGCGCGCGGAGAAAGGACCATCGCGTTCCGATCCGAAGACGAATTGAGTGCATTGCAGTCTGGGCGCCTCCGGGCGATAGTGCGGCATGCCTGGGAACATGTGCCGTACTATCGCGAATGGATACGCGAGGCGGGCGCGCAGCCGGGAGATTTTCACTCGGCGGACGATCTGCGAAGGATGCCGCTCGTCGATAAGCTGACGCTCACGCTCCATCCTGACCAATTCGCGGGGGACGGGTACGAGCACCGCGACGGCCTGACGCTCCTGTTCAGCGGGACCTCCGGCAGGCGGCGCCGTTTCCGTTACGATCCTGACGCTCTGTTCCAGGCCCTGGCCGCAGGGCGCCGCCAGCGCATTGCGCTGGCCCATTTTGTCGGCAAGGAGACCGGCTACCGTGAGGCGGTATTCAAGCGGCAGGGCGGTACCGGTGATGAGCTCCGGCGGTTCTGGGAAGACCGGATGATTATTCCTGGGCGAATGGAACTGACGCGGCGCCTCTTCGATCCAGCATTGGCGTTCGAGGCGTTGTTGGCCGGCGTGAACGAGTTCAGACCAGAAGTCCTTCGCGGCATCGGATCGCATCTCGGCGCGTTTCTTCGATGGGTGGCGGAAACCGGCCGGCGGATCTAAAAGCCAAAGGCCGTGACCTACGGCGCGGATGCGATACCCCAAGCCGATCGCCGCATCATCGAAGAGCATCTCGGCATCCCTGTCGTCAGCACCTATCAGGCTATAGAGGCGCTGCGCATTGGATTCCAGTGTGAAGCTCGGCAGGGATTTCATATCAGTACCGACCAGGTTGCGGTGCGTGTAATGGATTCCGCCGGAGGCGACGTTGCACCCGGCGGGCGCGGCGAGTTGATCCTCTCGAACCTGACCAACCGGGCGATGGTGGTAATCAACTACCGCTTGGGCGATCTGGTAACCCTGGCTGCGCGGCCGTGCTCCTGTGGCCGCACTCTTCCGCTGATTCAGAACATCGACGGCAGGCTCGACGATCTCATTGCGCGGCCAGACGGTACTCGCCTGCACGCGCTCTCGATTCTGCCGAGCCTTCAGTCCATCGACGGCGTGCAGCAGGTGCAGGTAGTTCAGGAGGAGTTGGACAAGTTCCGCTTCGGGTGGTTTGGGCGCGGCGTTGCGAACCACGGCCCGGCGAACCAGCGGATGACAGCGGTTCTGGGTGCAAGCATCCGCGTTTCAGTGGAGCCGGTGGAAATGATCGACCAGGAGCCAAGCGGCAAGGTCAAGTCGGTTCTCTGCGCGCTGGGCCGCTGCTGATTGTCGAAGCGCGGAATTTGCCGGACAATTTGTTTCTGGTGTGACGATGGTATTCGATGCCTCATGTGATCAGAGAACTTATTCGCGGGCAGGCTGTTCAGCGTGCCGGCGCACCTGCGATTCTTGCACCGGGCTATGGAATTCTCGCTTGGGGGGATTTTGATTCCGCGGTGGGCCGGATCGGTGCCGCGCTGGCGAGCCTCGGGCTGACGAAGCCGGCGCGGATCGCGTTGGTCTGTTCGAACGGCCCCGAATCGGCAGTGGCGTTTCTGGGTCTTGCGGCACATGTCGCCTGCGCACCTCTGAATCCCGCCTATCCAGCCGGCGAGCTTGAGTTCTTTCTGTCCGATCTGCGTCCGCAAGCCGTTGTGGTTCAGGCCGGCCTCCACTCAGCCGTGCGGCAGGTCACAGCGACCCTGGGCATTCCCCTGTTGGAACTTAGGCAGCGAGCTTCAGGACTGGCAGGCGATGTTGAACTTCTCCCTCCGGACGAATGGGACCAGGCGATTTCGCCTGCCAATGAGCTTCCACATCCCGCGGATGTGGCCCTTTTGCTTCACACATCGGGGACCACCTCGCGGCCCAAACTGGTGCCAGGTTGCCGCGATTTTCGCCGAGACGCTGGCTATCGGGCAGGTCGGCCTACATGACAGGTTCTTTGATTTGGGAGGCGACTCTTTGCTGGTCGCCCCACTGCTGACTCGAATCGAAGCATCAGAAGGGTTGGAAATCTCCTTCGTCGAGTTCACCGAGGATCCGACCGTGGAGGGCGTTTGCAGGCTTCTCGCCGCGCCACGGGCGCGACCGTGTGTTACCGTCGAATTGGAACCGCAGGAGTTCCGCATCGTTGTAAGGGTCGAGCCATCGAGGCCCGCGCTGTTCTGCGTTCCAGGTTCATCCGGCAACGTGGCTGCGTTCTTCCGTCTTGCCCGAAGTCTCGGCCCGGACCAGCCAATCACGGCGTTTCGTCTCCCGTCGCGGAATTCCGGCGGTTATCGATTGGAGAACTTTGCGGCGCGCTATGTCACCGAGGTTCTAACCGTGCAGCCGGAGGGGCCGTACCACCTTGCCGGTGTCTGCACCGGCGGTCTTGTCGTTTATGAGATGGCGCGGCAACTTTCCGCCAAGGGCAAGGATGTTGGCGTGGTCGCGCTGCTGGACTGTTACAACCACGCGTGGGCAGGCCGGATTGGAGTGGTCGCCCGATCGCGTTATCGCCTGGATCTTCTCCACAAGCGATTCCTCTATCAACAGCGGCAGCTGCGGGAGGCCGGCCTCGCCGGCGCAGGACAATACCTCTGCTCGAAGATTGGCGCTCTTCTTAGAACCCGGCGGCAGCGGGCACAGCGCTTGCCGATCCCGCGCGCAGCGGCTCGATACGTGCCGTCGGTCTGGCCTGGGAGGTTGATTCTGTTTCGCGTCGAGGAACCACACCTCGACGGTTTCAGCTATCCCGAGATGGGCTGGCGCGGTACGGCTCAGGGTGGAATCGTGATCCACGATCTTCCCGGCAGCCACCTGGCCATGCTATCCGAGCCGAATGTGGGGTTGGTTGCGCAACGATTGCTCGCCGCGCTGCAGCGAGTTGAGCTTCCCAGTCTTGCACCTTTGGGCGGCAGCGCTGGCTGAAACTCGATGGCGTCAATTTTCGCTGCAGCCCCGCCGCTACGCACCGGCCCGCCGGATTTCCGGCTTGCGCGCACAGGCGGCCACGAAGCAAGCCGTGAACCGGCGTGTCGGAAGCCGGCCCAGCGAGGCGAACGCCGCCAGCAGCGCGCGAATGGGGACGTCCGCACGCCGGCCAAGGAGCAGCCGGAAAGTGCGAACCAGCAAGGTGGAGACCACCCGTGGGTTGTGAATGATTAAGCCGGTCTCAGTCACTTCGAGCTCCGCGTCTTCCAAGCACTGCGCCAGGCCGGAGAGTGCCGTGGTATAGCCGAGCCGGAACGGCAACCAGCCACGGCGGCTTACCCATCGCAACAAGGCGTAGAGCGGATTTTGGGGATTGTCGAGCGTGATCGCGAGCACGCCACCAGGCCGCAGGATGCCCGCCAGTTGGTCGATCGCCCGCTCGAATTCGGGGCGCGTGTCGAAATGGTCGAGCGTTGAAGTGGAGACAACTGCATCCATGCTACCGGGGCGAATGGCAAGGCTCCGGACGTCGCTGACTAGGAACCGGACGCGCTGGTTGGGGCAATGGGCCTGTGGGCGGCGCGCGGTGGAAAAGGAAAGATCCATCCCCAGCGAGTAAGCTGTCGGGAACACGTCGAAAAGGATGCAATCGTCCCCATGAGCCTCTTCAAAGGAGTCCGTTTTCAGAGCCCACCGAATGGCAACGCCGCGCGTCCAACGCCACACCAGTTCCTCATGGATGCGCCGCTTCTGTTCGGCCACCAGCGGATCGAGATACCAGGAGGGCGATTCCCGCGCGCCCGACTCGTTCCCATTCATCCGAAAACTCCGAGCGCGGCTCTGTGTTTTGTCGGGGCTGCCATGACCCTGGTTCGTCAAATGCCGAGAATTCACTATAGCAGTGAGGATTCCCCCTAGGATGGGATAGATTTGCAGCGCGCTGCGAGGAGGCCTGTGGCTGCAGTGATGTCGATGTCCGCGATGAGCAACCCGGCCTTGCCGTATGGCTGGTAGCTGACGAGCGTCCCGTCGGGCCGCACTACCGCCGAAGTGGTCGGCGAGCCAACGCTGGCACAGTTTACCGTTGCGAAATAGCAGGTGTTCTCGGCGGCGCGGCACAAGGCTGCTTTCTCATGGAATGTGTTCGCAGGATCGGCGAAACTCGAGGGCACGTAACCGCCGGGCTCGGCTTCATGGAAATGAGGGTGGAACACGACGTGTGCGCCGTGCCGGACGGCCCAGCGAACCGTTTCCGGATAGCGCCAACCCTCATGGCAGATGACGACACCAAATGTGAGCGGACCGGTTTGGAATACCCGCCTCCCGGAACCGGGCGAATATGGACCCTCCTCGGAAGGGTCAAGTTGAACTTTGTCTTGGAAACCGGCGATCGTTCCGTCTCGATTGATGACCAGTGCGGTGATTAACAGGGCGCCATCGACGATGCGCTCGGTGCCGAGAATAACCGCGAGGGATGCCTTCGCGGCTGCCGCTGCAATCGCGGACCAGGCGCGTTCGAGAAACGCAGGGTCGGGCGGTGGCACCGTCTTCCCCATTCCCCGGTAGCCGGGAATGAAGCATTCCGGAAAGCAGATGAGACCGGCGCGCTCGACGGACGCTTGCGCGATGGCTTGTTCGGCTAACGTGACCGACTTCTCGGGAGTCGCCGGGGACCGGAGGTTGGCGAGGGCGATGCGGAACATGTTCACTGGGTAATCCCAATCTTAGCCTCATTCTGGAATAGAACGCTCCCTAACAGCCTGAGGATCGAAATGGGTCCTGCCGTATTCCGGAGACTCCCGGGTGGAAGCTCATGTCCGCTGTCTTGCTGCACTGATCTCCAGTGCTTGGTGGATTGCCATTCTGGGCGACCTTGCACAATAGTCCGGCGAACAGCCGGAGTATCAGACCTTGATGAAGATCTGCTTCCGGTAAAGCAGCCAGACCAGAGTCCAGCAGAACAGTACCGCCGCTATGGAATACACCAGCGAAGCAATTGGTGCGCTTGGAATCAGCGGGTAGAGGTGCGCATATGCATATTGCTGCCACAGGACCAGCTTTCCGTCCGCGCCGTGCGCCTTCAGGCTGTACATGGGACCGTAGACCACCGAATCGGCGACGAAGCCCGCGATTGCGTTGGTACCGAATACCAGCGCAGGCATCGTCCAACGTTTCCAGCCGCGGATTTCGACGATCCAGTAAAGCGCTGAGAGCAAAATCAGCGTGAAGCCGGCGGCAAAGATCACAAAGGAACTCGACCAGACGTTCTTGTTGATCGGGAACCAAGCCTTGTCGAGTACGAGCCCAGCAACGAGTCCCGCCACTCCGAACACGAGCATTCTGACGGCTTTCTTCTGGTGAGTGTGGGACGTCTTCAGCCACTCGCCGGCGAGGACGCCCAGGAGCGTTGTTGCAATGGCCGGAATTGTGCTGACGATGCCCTCTGGATCGCGCGTTTCGTTGTACAGATGGCCCATGAACAACTTCCGATCCAGCCAGGCCCCGATGTTCTTGTAAGGGTCCAAAAACGGAATATCGCGCCCTGGGACGCCGAAGCCCGGCACCGGGACGAACCGCATGATCGCCCAGTAGCCTACTAGGCACGCGATGATTGCGGCAATCTGTCCACGACGGTCTGACCAGAGTACTAGGATTGCCGCGAGTAGGTAGCAGACTGCGATCCGTTGCGTCACGCCCTCCCAGCGCATGGTGGCCAAATCGAAGAGCGGGAATCCGTTCACCCAAAGTCCGATCGCGAACAGAATCGCGCTCCTTTTCAAAGCATGGAGAAAGATGCGCTGTCGTGATTCGCCACGCTGTAGGCGGGCGGAGAACGAAAAGACCATTGAGATGCCCACTACGAACACGAATGTAGGAAAGATAAAGTCGGGCGGAGTCCAGCCGTTCCACTCCGCGTGTTTGATCCATCCGAACGCGCGGTCGTCGCTGCCGGGATTGTCCACCAGGATCATGCCGGCGACCGCAAGGCCGCGGCAGACATCAAGAAACGTGAGACGCCCAGACGAGGGCTGAAGGAGCTTTTCGGGTTTGAGAGATGATGTCGCAGTTGCCATGATTCCGGGACCTGCCGTCCCGGTCGCCATTCAGCATACAAGAATTCACGCCCCCGGCGCCCGAAAATCATTTCCCGGCGATCGTAGTAGCCCGCACTCTGAGCGAAGCGGCGATTGAGCGTCCGCAATGACGATCGGCGACGTGAGAGCCTGCAGCCCCTTCCAGAGAGAAGCAACCACCCCGTCAGCGCGCTACCGATTAGGAAATCCAGAAGTGGATCTCGCACCAGCACGGATTCGTGTCCGAGAGCGCGTTCCCGATACGTGCGTGGGCGCACCTTTTCCGCTGATGTCTTCCCGTTTGACGTGATGCCGCATGGTAAGGGGGGCCTGGTCAACCAGTACGTCAAGCCGGAACAGGCGCCGCTGCTCACTATACACGATCGCTTCGCATACTCCAGATCGAGTAGGCACAAAACTCTCTCGCTCCAACTCCTCGTTTCGCGTTCGTCTTGCGTCGCACTTTGCCGGACATCTTCCTTTTCCCTATTGCATCGAACGAGCCGCGCTTTGGCAGGCCGCCACAGGCGTCAACACGGGTCTATGCTGGAAGCGATGGGTTGGGGCATACAGAACTTAAATGGCGGTTCCCGGCTCACCGGAATTCTCATCGGCAGCTCGTAGCGCGGGGAGGGGATCACGATGCGAACTTGCGCGGTGGTCGCGTTGATGGCCTCGGCCGCGTGCCTCCATGCGCAGGCCGGCGGCTGCGAGGTCCTGCCTGCTACGAAGCCTGAAGATATCAACGCTCTGGCTAGCACCGGACTTGCGCTCTCACGCGCGAAGCAGTACGATGCCGCGGCTGTCTGCTACCGCAGGGTTCTGGCCATTGACCCGAATATTCCTCAGATCCAGCTCAACCTCGGCCTGGCCGAGTTCAAGAGCGGGCGTTTCCGCGAAGCGACGGAACCGTTCCAGGCCGTGCTGAAACTCGACCCGAAGAATATGCAGGCGCGGACCCTGCTGGGCATGAGTTACTACGGCATCCGCATGTTCAAAGACGCTGCCGCGAACCTCGAGATCGCGCTCGCCGCAGACCCGGAAAACGCGCAGCTTCACTACTACTTTGCGCAGAGTTTGTTGTCGTCTTCCGAGTACCAGCGTTCGATGACGGAGTTCGAGTGGCTGCGGCGTCACGACCCCGATGCTGCCGCCACGCACGTGCTCATGGCCGAAGCGTTAGACGGCCTCTCACGCCCGGAGGAAGCGATCCTGGAACTGAAGGCAGCGATCGCGAAATCGCCGGCAGAGCCTAACGTGCATTTCGCGATCGGGTATATCTACTGGTCGCAGCAAAAAGATGAGGAGGCCGAGCGCGAGTTCCATCTGGAGCTGGATCACGATCCAGCCAATGCGCAGGCGTGGGCCTGGCTGGCCGACATCCTGATCCGCCGCAACGAATTTCAGAAGGCGAAGCCGCTCCTCGACAAGGCTCTGTCCATCGATTCGAGCGTCCGAATCGCGCATCTCGATCTTGGAATCGTCTTCGCGCAGGACAAACAGTACGACCGCGCCATTGCTGCGTTCAAGAAAGCGATACGGCTCGACGATTCCAAAACCGATGCCCATTTCCGCCTGGCGCGCGTGTACAAAGAAGCTGGCAAACTTGCCGAATCCGCCGCCGAGTTGGCCATTGTCCGCCAGTTGCGTGAGCAGAAGAACGCAGACAGCCTACAGAAGGTGACCGGCCACCCGCCCGAGCTGCCGCCCGACAAATAGGCCGCTGCCGGACCCGCGCCCAAGGCGGGCACCGCGGCTATTTCCCCGCGTGGCGCTTGGCGATTACCTGCGTCCTGATCGCGGGCTTTCCCTCTTCGATCACGTAGAACTGATCGGCCCTGACGTTATGGAACTCCTGCCGGACCCCGTTCGGCCAGCTCACTTCCACACTGTCGATGCGCGTGCTCGGCCCCAGCCCGAAGTGCGCGCGCAGATCGCTCTGAGAAAGATAGCTGCCGCCCGCGGCAATCTCGCGGATCTGCGAAATACCGCCCGCCTTCACCCGAATTCGCGCGCCGAGGGCGTCGCGATTGCTGCGCGTGCCCACCAGCTTGAAACTCACGAAGTGATTGCTCCCCCCGCTGCGGTTTCGCAAGATCGACGGCGGGTCGTCATTATTCCCCACGACAATGTCCTCGTGGCCGTCGTTGAATAAGTCGGCAAAGGCCGCGCCACGCCCGAGGTGGGGCACCGAAAAACCGTTTCCGTTGGCCTGCGCATCCGCGGTCACATCGGCAAACGTGCCATCGCGATTGTTGTGAAACAGCAGATTGATCTGCTTGTAATGGCCCTTCACGGTGGAGTTCTCCACGCCCTGATAGACGTGCCCGTCCGCGATGAACAGGTCCAACCAGCCGTCATTGTCGAAGTCGGTGAAGCCTCCGCCGAAGCTCAGGAAGCGCGCGGTGATGGTGGCGATGCCCGCCTTGCGGCTGACTTCCTCGAACGTCCCGTCTCCGGCATTGCGCCACAGATGGTGGGGCACATCCTGAAAGTCGGAAACGTAGAGATCCAGCAATCCGTCGTTATTGTAGTCGCCCACCGACAGGCACATCGCCGCCATGGTGCGGCCGTCTTCCGTCAACCCCACCCCCGTCGTCAGTCCGGATTCGGTGAACGTGCCGTCGTGATTGTTGTGATAAAGGTAAATCTCCATGCCATCGTTGGCGACAAACAGGTCGGGCCAGCCGTCGTTGTCGTAATCGGACGCAATCACCGACAGATTCTTGCCGTTGGGCTGATAGATCTTGGCGGCTTTGGTGACGTTGGTGAACGTGCCATCTCCGTTGTTGTGATACAGCACGTCCGGGCTGCCTTGATACTGGCTGGGCGGGCAGCTCGATTCCGCTTCGGCGATGATACAGGTCTGCTTCACCTCCGGGCCGAAGTCCACGTAACCGCCGACGTATAAATCCAGCTTCCCATCGCGGTCGTAGTCGAAGAAGGTCGCGCCCAGGTGCAGCCGCGTGCCGAAGTCCGTACCGTCCACGTGCGCCTTCGCGGTGACGTCGGTAAAGGTGCCGTTTCCGTTGTTGTGATACAGCACGTTCTTGCCGTACTGCATCACGTACAGATCGGGCCAGCCGTCGTTGTCGTAGTCGCCGGCTACGCAGCCAAGGCCATAGCCGGTGCCCGGCACGCCCGCCTTTTCGGTCACGTCCGTGAATGTGCCGTCGCCATTGTTCCGATACAGGGCGTTGCGCGCCCCGAGACCCCGCCCGTAGAGATCGCGCGCGCTGACGAAGTAGATGTCCGGCCAGCCATCTCCGTCGAAGTCGAACACGCAGACCCCCGGCCCGGCTTCGTCCATGATATTGGCGACGCCCTTGTTGCCTTTCAGGTGGACGAAGCGGACGCCTGCCTGCTGCGTGATGTCATCGAAGCGCGGCGTAGAGTTGTTGCCGGTGCCGGCTCCGGCAAATGCCGCGGCGAGGAGCGATATCCCCACCAATATGCCCGCCGGAATCAGAAACCGGGCGGGAGGCACGCTTCTCTCTGGGTATGATCGGATTGCATACAGGCCAAACTCATCGACCTCAGCCACGCCGTTGGGCACGGCATGGAAACCTGGCAAAACCTGCCGGGCCGCTCGTCTGCGATTATCTCACCCGCGAGCAATCCGCCGGTCAACTACGCAGAGGTGCGGGCGATCAAGATGCTGCACCACATTCGAAGATATCGTTAGGGCCCCGACTCTTTCAATTTCAGGAGCTGATCGCCCGGCACATTCTTCAATTCCTGCACGACGCCCGACGGCCAATGAATCTCCACCAGATCCACCGATGCGTCCTGCCCCAGGCCGAAATGCACCGGGCCGGCGCTGGAGGAGGCGTAACCCACACTCGTGGTGACGTGATTGTATTGAGCGCCGCTCTTAGTGACAATCTTGATGCGAGCGCCAATGGCATCGCGATTGCTCTTGGTGCCTTCCAGGCGGAGCTCCAGCCAATGATTCGAGCCCGGGCTCTGGTTCATCCAGATTTCGGCGGGTGCGCTGAGCGCGCTCACGACAATGTCCAGGCGTCCGTCGCCATCGAGGTCGCCCATGGCCGAACCGCGGTGCCGCGATGGCGCCTGCGCCGCGAACCCGGCTTCGGCGGTGAGGGCGGCGAATTTCATGCCACCCAGATTGCGAAACACGGTATTATTCTGCGCCACCAGCAGATGAGACGACGCCAAAAGCGATTGCACATGGCCTCGAGAGACGAAGATATCCTTCCACCCGTCGTTGTCGAAGTCGGCGATCATCGGCGAGTAACCAGACATAAGCGCGCTCAGTTGGCCCATCTTACTCTGCGAAGTTACTTCGACGAATTCTCCTTTCCCCGTGTTCCTGTAAATGGGAAAAGTCTCGTTGTCGAGCGCCGCCAGGCAAATGTCGGGATAGCCGTCGTTGTCGAGGTCCCGGAAATCTACACCCATGCCGGAGATGTACGTGCCATCCTCGCGCAGCGCCACGTTGGCGTCGAACGCCACGTCATCGAACTTTCCACCGCCCTTGTTATGAAACAACGAATTGAACAGCTTGTCGTTGGCGATGAAGAAGTCCATCCGGCCATCAAGATCGTAGTCGGCCACTCCCACGCCCATACCCTTGCCGGGGTGTGCGCGAAGACCCGAGGAAACGGAAATGTCCGTGAACGTGCCATCGCCGTTGTTCAGGAATAACTGGTTGGGTGTCATCCCGTACATTTTCGGGTGACAGTATTCTTTATGGCCGTTATCCAGGCACACCGGCTCCTTGTCGCCGTCCCACTGAAGGTAGTTCACAACCAGCAGATCAAGGAGGCCATCATTGTTGACATCCACCCACGCGCCACCCACGGACCAGAGTGGGCCGTACTCGGCGTCGGGTTTAGAGGATAGCCCAGCTTTCGCCGTAACGTCGGTAAATGTGCCGTCGCCGTTGTTGTGATACAGCGTGTTGTGATACACGCCGCCGACGAAGATGTCCTCGTAACCGTCGTTATCGTAATCGCCAATGGCGACACCGGTATCGTAGCCGGTCCCGGCGAGGCCCGCTTTCGCGGTGACGTCTCTGAAGTGGCCCGTGCCATCATTCTCGAACAGGCGGTTCGAGTACTTCGGCGAGCTCTTTTTGAGCGTCCTGATATCGGCTCCGTTGGTGAAAAAGATATCCAGCTTGCCGTCATTGTTGTAATCGAAGATGGCCACGCCGCCGGCCATCGTTTCAGGAGCGTGGCGCTCGGGTGTCTCACAACTATCCAGCCTGAAATCGATCGGCCGGTAGGCGAAGCGGATGGGACTCTCAGCAGCGGGAGGCGCGGGAACCAGCCATAGCGCGGTTCCGGCCATTGCCGTCACGGCTGTCTTGAGTGCGCGGGTGCCTGTCATAAACCTGGTGCCACGAACGTCCGAAGCACGGTGAAGAGAATGAACGGAAGACAGAGTCGCGCGGCTATCGTTCGGAATCCGTTACGCCTTACATACGGCAGTGGCCATGGGACCGGCCTCATTCGCCCTCAGTGTACCCCTAGATCACTCGCACCGCAGCCTGTCATAGCGTGGACGCTCCGGGCAGAGATGCCAATAGCCTTAATCGTGAGCGCCCGGGCGCGAGAGAGTTGGGGCGTTGTGGAGGCTGCAACGCCGAGCATTTGTCTCTGGAACACGCGGGGTCGGGCTCGGGCCAGCCTGGGTGCGATCGTGTGTATTTCCTGCGGCCGGAGAGAGCCAGCCTTGATCTGAGCCGCCAGGAAACCCGGCGGCGCGCAGATGCCGCTTGATCGTTCGTAACATCCGCCGGAACTACGTGAAAACACAACGTTAGTACAGTATCTTACGGTAATCCTCTACTAAAGAACTACTGTCCTCCCTATAATCATCCCGTCTCGTTTCAAGCTTAATCCAGCGCCACAGAAGTGCCGGGTGACGCAAGACAATTCCTGCTTAGGGAGGGAAATATGAAGCACGTCAGACTACGTCAGGTTCTGATATTCTGCACTCTCATGCTGGCCTTTGCGTTCCACGCCGCGGCGCAGGAGGCAACAATCGTCGGAACGGTTACGGATCTGTCAGGGGCCGCCGTTCCCAACGTTCGAATTACCATCACGAACCACGAAACCGGCCAAGTTCGCCGCGATGTCAGCAACGAGGCCGGCCAATACGTCGTCCCGAGTCTCGGAATCGGCAAGTACGACATCAAGGCGGAATCGACCGGCTTCAAGACGTTCGAACAAAAGGACATCGTCCTCAATGTCGGTGACCGCGCCCGCGTCGACGTCGCGCTTCAGGTCGGCGAAACCAAAGAGAGCGTCACTGTCGAAGCGATAGCCACTCGCGTCCAGTCGGACTCCGGCGAAATCAGCGCAGTGGTCACCGGTACCCAGGTATTGGATATCGCCACGAACGGCCGGAATATGGTGTCCCTGGCTGCGCTGATGCCGGGCGTGTCTTCTGACATCAGTGACTTCAACGGAGTCACTCCGAACTCGAGCAGTTTTGCGCTCAGTTTCGACGGCCAGAGGATTGGCCATAACGTGTGGATGGTTGATGGTGGCGAGGACTACGATCGCGGCTCGGGCGGCAAGTTCTCGATCATGCCCTCACAGGACGCCATCGCCGAGTTCCGCGAGTTGAGCTCGAACTACAGCGCCGAATACGGCTTGGGCTCGGGCGCCACTCTAAGCATGGCGTTCAAGTCGGGCACCAAGGACTTCCACGGGACGGCTTGGGAGTTCTTCCGCAATGATGCCCTGGATGCCGGCAACTACTTCACTAACGCTGCCGGTGCGACCCCTCCCGAGTTGCGCCTGAATGTTTTCGGGTTCAACCTGGGTGGCCCGGTCATCCTACCGCACTATAACAAAGAGCGGAACAAAACCTTCTTCTTCTTCAATGGAGAGTGGCGCAGGTACGTTCAGGGCGGCGCGTTCAGTCAGCAGGTACCGAACAGCGGCATGAAAAGTGGAGTCATTCCGCCGTCGATGGGCGTCATTACCGTCCCAACCGCGAGCCAGTTGAATCCCACCGAACTGGCGCGTTTCACCGCTCTGGGATTGACCCCTGGTCAGCCTTTCCCGAACAACACGATCCCCACGTCACTGATCAGCCCGGCTGCTCAGGGATTCCTCGCCACGGGCGCTTTGCCAGCGCCCAACTACGTAAGCCCCAGCGGCGTACCGGAGTATGTGGGCGGCGCTGGCGTTCCGACCAATTTGGGCGAACAGATCGTTCGCATCGACCATCAGTTCTCCGACAAATTCTGGATCTTCGGCCATTGGGTTTCCGAACAGTCGTCGGCGACTTCCGAGGGCGCCATGTGGAGCGGCGACGGCAACCCCCCGGTGACAACCGTTTTCGGTAACCCCTCCTGGAGCGGAGTCATCCACGCCACCAACGCCATCAGCCCCAACGTGGTGAACGAAGTAGCGTTCAACTACAACGGCAACAAGATCAACATCGTTCCTGGCGGAATCGACCAGCGGACCAGCGGCTTCGACCCGACGCGGGTCTACTCCGACACCAACTCGGACAACCGCCTGCCGGAGATGAGCTTCGGCGGCGCCGGCATAGGCAACGACTATACGGTTGGAAACTGGCCGTGGACGAATGAAGCGCAGGATTATCAAGTCCGTGACGATTTGTCCTGGAACAAGGGCCGGCACAATTTCAAATTCGGCGGTGGGTACATGCTCTTTACGAAGGAGCAGGAGATCTTCGGCGAGACGCAGGGCAACTTCAACTTCAACGGGACCTACACCGGCGACGGCTTCGCCGACTTCCTGCTGGGGTACGCGCACAGCTATACGGAACTGGCCTATCAGGACAGCGGCCACTGGCGCGATAACAGTTTCTCGGCCTATGCGCAGGACACGTGGCGCGTCAACAACCGGCTGACCCTCAATTACGGCGTCCGCTGGGAAGGGCTGCCTCACACCTACGAACAGAACAACCGGCTGGGCAACTTCTACCCAAACCTGTACAACCTGGCGAACGCGCCCACTCTCATCAGCAACGGAAACGATATCGCGCCCGGCAGCCCGGGTCTGGGCAGCAGCCCCAACCCGAACCTGGCCGGCATTCCGTTTTACCTCAACGGGGTTGGGATCACCGGCGTGAATGGCATTCCGCAGGCGGGTGTCCAGAACCACTGGAACAACTGGGCGCCGCGACTTGGCTTCGCCTACGACCTGACCGGCGATGGCAAGACCGTCCTGCGCGGAGGCTTCGGTACCATGTATGAACGCGTGCAGGGCAACGACGAGTACAACATGGGTGCGAATCCGCCGTTCAGCGGTTCGGCCAGCTACACCGGCGTATACCTTAACAATCCGACCGTGAGCCTGCTCACCGGCACGGCTCCGAGCTCGCCGATTCCAGTCTCCAGCATCACTGGCCTTTCTTACAGCGACTACAAGAACCCGGTCAGCTATCAGTGGAGCGTTGGCATACAGCGGGAGTTGTGGCACGGAGCCGTTCTTTCGGCGGCTTACGTAGGCAACGTCGACCGGCACGAGAACGTCTATGTCGAGAACAACGATGTGCAGTTAAGCAATACGACCGCACGGCTTGCTATCGTCAATGGCGCAAACCCCAACCTCTATGCACCCTACTTGGGATTCGGTTCAATTAAATTGTCCGAGAACTCGGAGAACTCCAAGTACAATTCATTCCAGACGGAATTCCGCGTGCAGGCGACGAGAGGTCTGACCCTGCAGCTCGCGTATACTTACTCCAAGGCGTACGACGCAGACAATAACGGCGCCAATTTAGACGATCTGGAGACTGCCTCGAACCCCTACAGCCTGGCCTACGACTACGGTCCCAGCGGGCTGAATCGCACGAACATCTTCCTGGCCAACTACGTCTACCAGTTTCCGTTCTTCATGCACGCGACGAATGCCGCGGCGAAGACGCTGCTCGGTGGCTGGCAGTTGTCTGGCGTTATCATCTCGGAATCGGGTATACCGATGAACATTACGCTGGCGGGATCCAACTCGAGCGCCGGTCTGGGTAATAACGCCACGAACCGGCCGGATCTGGTGGGCTCCATCACCTATCCGGGCACCATCGGCGAGTGGTTCAACACGGCCGCATTCGCCGCGCCGGCGCCGGGCACCTTCGGCAACGCCGGTCACAACGATGTCGTGGGGCCGGGGAGAACTAACCTCAACACCTCCCTGTTCAAGGACTTCTCCGGAATCAAGTGGTGGAACCCGGAGGGCGCTACGATCCAGTTCCGGTTTGAGACCTTCAACACTCTAAACCATACTCAGTTTCAGAATCCCGCGAACACTTTCGGCGGCGGCAACTTCGGAGTGATTAGCTCGGCTTTCGATCCGCGTGTGTTGCAGCTCGCGATGAAGTTGATCTTCTAGTCGGGCCGGTACCCGCTCGCGCCGGCAAGCCTGGCGCGAGCGGTCCGATGTCCACCCTGGAACCTCAGCCGGAACCGACTTCGTTTCGTAGACAGAGCGCTCATGTCTGACGGTCCTCCTGGGTGGAAGGCACGTCGAAAATGTCGCACACCTTCTCCGTTACCCCCCTGTCCGTTACCCCCCCAAGCCGTTTCCATCATTAGGTGATATAATCCCCACCAGTAAGTTTCGCTGTTCCGGGAGTGCAGCAATGGATACGGCGCGCCTTCGCGAAGAGACGCATCTCTCCTTCGACGATGCGGAGCAGGAATTGATCCGCCAGCAGTTGGAGCGGATGTTGGTGAGCCCCTTGTTCAAGTACAGCAGGCGCTACCCGAACCTCCTGCGCTATGTCGTGGAACACACGCTTGAGGGTCGTGCCGCGGAACTAAAGGAACGCTCACTCGGAGTGGCGGTCTTCGGCCGCGAACCCGATTACGACACGAATGTCGACCCGGTGGTGCGCGCCACCGCGGGTGAAATCCGCAAGCGAATCGCGCAATACTATCACGAACCTGGGCACGAGACGGAAGTCCGCATCGATTTGTCGCCCCGATCGTACATTCCGGAATTTGAGATGCCCTCCCCGGTCCAGCCACCTGTCGCGGCGACGGTCCCGCACGCGGTGCCGGCAGTAGCCCGTCCGGGGGCCCTTCGCTGGCGCACGCTCGCGGTAGTGGCGGCGACCGGCTTGCTGGTTGTGGCGATTGTCTGGCTCAGACCATGGACCAGGCAAAGCGACCTCGACCGTTTCTGGAAGCCGGTCCTCGACTCCTCAAACACCGTTCTGCTGTGCATGGGGCAACGTGAGTTCCTGGGCTCGTCCCCTGAACCGGGACAGGTGGCCCGTACGGACCTGCCAGGCGCTTCCAGCGGGCCGATCACGCTTTTCCAGTTGTATTATATGGGCAGTCAGAATTTATCACTGCCGGACGTGAGCACAATCGGCAGGCTCACCGGACTTCTACAGACCAAAGGCAAGACGTTCCATATCCGCGGCCAGCTCTCCACGGAGTTCGCCGACCTGCGAGCTGGGCCGGTGATCCTCGTGGGCGCATTCGATAACGACTGGACCATGCGGCTGACAGGGCCCATGCGTTTCAGCTTCGAGCGCGACGACGACACGTTCTGGATTAAAGACCGCCAGAACCCATCCAGGCGGGATCGCGCTGTGAATTATCGGACACCTTACCTTAGCCTCACGGAAGACTACGCACTAATATCCCGGACGCTGGACCCGACCACCGCCCGCATGGTCGTGGTCATCGGGGGGCTCACTGGCTATGGAACGATAGCCGCGGGTGAGTTTCTTACCGATCCCACCTATCTCGAAGCCATGGCCAAAGGCGCGCCAAGGGGCTGGGAGCGCAAGAACATTCAACTGGTCTTGGCGACGAAAGTCATTCACGGCGCCTCCGGGCCGCCCCGCATGCTCGACCGGCACTTCTGGTAAGACAAGCTGAGCAGAAAGATTTCGCGGAAACGGCATGCAATTCCGCTGAGGCTTTGCTCACGATTATCAACGACATCCTCATGTGAAGGCGGACCGACCGAGACTGAGGCAAAATAGTAGACTCATGCGCCGCTTTATTTTCTTAGCCGCCTGGGCCTGTCTGCCCGCCTTCTCCGGCCTGCTCCTCCACGGGGCCGACGCCACGAACCAAGCAAAGCTTATTGTGTTGGATCCTGGCCATTTCCACGCCAGCCTCATTCAGGAAGACATGTACCCATCGCTCGCGAAGCAGGTGTCGGTGTATGCGCCGCTCGGTCCGGAAGTGATGGATTATCTCCAGCGGATCGAACGATTCAATACCCGCAAGGAAAAACCGACGTCATGGGAAATCGAGCTGCACACGGGTCCGGACTTCCTCGAGCGCATGCTGCGGGAGCGCCCGGGAAACTTGGTCATCATCTCCGGTCGCAACCGGCCCAAGATCGATCGCATCGCGGCTTCCGTGGAAGCAGGGCTGAACGTGCTGGCCGACAAGCCATGGATCATCCGCTCAGCCGATCTGCCGAAGGTGGAACGCGCGCTGGATGAGGCGCAAGCAAAACGACTGGTCGCGTACGACATCATGACCGAGCGCTATGAGATCGCTTCGATTCTGCAGCGGGAGTTGGTGGATGATGTGGACGTGTTCGGTAAGCTCATTGCGGGGAGCGACAGCGAGCCGGGCATATCAGCGAAGAGCGTGCATCACTTGATGAAAGTGGTGGCAGGGGCGCCGCTGCGCCGGCCAGCGTGGTTCTTCGACGTTGCCGAAACCGGTGAGGGCTTGGCGGACGTGGGCACTCACGTTGTCGACCTGGTGCAGTGGACGGCGTTTCCGGACGAGATAGTGGACAGGACCGATGTGCACGTTCTCGGTGGCCGGCACTGGCCGACCGTCATATCGCAAGCGGACTTCCAGCGCGTCACCGGCGAGCTCGAGTTTCCGCAGTTCCTCGCCGGGCGTGTCAAGGACGGCAAGCTCGAATACTACTGCAACAATTCCGTTCACTACACGGTGCGCGGCGTTCATGTAAAGCTCGATATCCGATGGAACTGGCAAGCGCCGGAGGGGTCGGGCGACACTTACGAGGCCACGTTTCGTGGGACAAACGCTCGCGTCGAGATCCAGCAAGGGAAGGCCGAGGGGTACATTCCGGAGGTATATGTGGTGCCGAACTCCGCTGCGTTTCGAGATCAGGTGTTCGCCGCGGTCAAACGAAAAGTGGACGCGTTGCAGGGGCTTTACCCGGGTGTAGCGCTAGCAGAATCGGCAGGGGAGGCGCACATTGTGATTCCGAAGCATCTCCGCAGCGATCGGGAGCATTTTGCTGACGTCGCAAACAGGTTTTTCGAATACTTAAATTCGCCGCAAACCGTGCCTGACTGGGAGAAGACGAACATGCTGGTGAAGTATTACGTGACGACGAAAGGAGTGGAAGCGGCGCAGTGAATAATACGTCGCGGCTTCACGCCTGTGAACGCGAATCCGTTATTTGTTTTAGCAGCACGCTGTTGATCCCCTACCACTAATCAGCCCTCAACCAGCCCTTGGTCCGCAGATAGCTAGTGTAGTGTCCACGAAATAGATGGACAGCTATTTCCTTCGTTTTCGGCTCCGGGGGCGGGTGCAGCCGGGCTGGATCTTCTCCAACGTCCGCCGGCAACGGGAGAGTTTCTCCGTGATGGATTCTACCGTCGCGGTCCAGACGAACGGCTTCGGATCCTTGTTCCACGCCGTGAGGAACGCATCGATGGACGCATTCAGATCCTCCACGCTTCGGAACACGCCCCGCCGGATCGCCTTTTGATCCAGGTGTCCGAACCAACGCTCGACCAGGTTTAGCCAACTGGAACTGGTAGGGACAAAGTGGAGCACGAAGCGAGGGTGACGCTTCAGCCAGCTCCGTACATTCTCGTGCTTATGGGTTCCATAGTTGTCCATGACGAGATGGAGTGGAACCTCTCCAGCGAACTCCTGGTCCAGAGTGCGTAGGAACTTGAGAAACTCCTGATGGCGATGGCGCTGGTGGCATTGGCCGATCACCTTCCCTTGTAAGACCTCCAGGGCAGCGAATAAAGTCGTGGTGCCGTGGCGCTTGTAGTCGTGGGTCATGGTCCCACAGCGGCCCTTCTTGATCGGCAAACCGGGTTGCGTGCGATCCAACGCCTGGATTTGACTCTTCTCATCCACACACAACACGATGGCCTGCTGGGGCGGATTCAAGTACAACCCGATCACATCGGTCATCTTCTCGAGGAACTTCGGGTCGCGCGACAGCTTGAACGCCTTCCCCCGGTGAGGCTTCAGTTGGTGGGCCTGCCAGATATTGTGGATGGTGGACTTACTCACGCCCTGACTGTTAGCCATCGTGCGGCAACTCCAATGCGTCATTCCTTCGGGTTTGGTCTGCAGGGTCGCATCCACAATGGCGGCGATCTTATCGGTGTCGTAGTTCGGTTTGCGTCCGCGTCCCGGGGCAATCTCCCATAGTCCGTCCAAGCGCTGTTCTGAGAAGCGTT